>Ga0123342_1003147_pt1 | contig 26815 bp, 23 predicted proteins | sample Turbeawhitnodule_FD_89960 | JGI IMG/M metagenome (GOLD analysis project Ga0123342, IMG submission 89960) | Root nodule microbial communities of legume samples collected from Mexico - Turtle bean Mexico white nodule | ecosystem: Host-associated > Plants > Roots > Nodule | place: Mexico: Nepantla...
AGTCGGGTCAGGACAACCCGTGACATCAATTCACCTCCTGACATAAGTAATTTCAGTGTCAACCTTGACGATAATAATATGGATTATATACCCGAGCAACCCAACTTTGAAGAGGCAGATGACTTTGTCCCACGGTCACCTGCTCCTCATATTCAATCAAATGACACTCCTTCTAACACTCCCTCAAACACTCCTTTTATGCCTTCTACGGGCACATCCTCATCTCGAGATCGAAAAGAAAAAGGCCCATCATGGACGGAATTAATGAACATTTTGTTGAACATTGGCTTTTATGTCTACGAATCTATGTGGATTGCTTGAAGAATTTAATGATGAGTTTCTGGGTGTTTTTCGGTAGCTTGAATTTATAATCCACTCATAGAATTGATCCAAGGTTATGTGATTTTAATCTTTTTGAAAAAGATGTGTTTCAAAGAGAAGCAAAAAAACAACCTATTGATTTCTCGTTTTAATCGGTTGTTTTTCTCTCAACTTGTTTGAAGAGTTTTTAAACTATTTGACTTTGGTTAACTTTGCTGTCAAACCAATTCAGTTGGTTGTTTTGAAAAATCAACCGACTATTTCTTGAAAATCCTTTACAAAATTCAATTTAATTGATTCAATCTGTTTTGTTTGTTTTAAAATTGATTTGACTTTTGTTTTAAACGTTTTTTATGATTGATTGGAGTATAAATAAGTGATTATACGCTCCTGGTTGTTATGGATTCAATATAACACTTTCAAAACCAGTTTTTCCAAGATTGCTTAAGGCTTTGAATTTTTTGCTAAGAGTGGAATAAGATTGTTGTGTATTCTTTCAATCCAATTTGTGATTGTATCAGGTGTACTCTATTCCCTTATTCCTTGATAATTGTATTTCTGTAATGGTGTTGCCAAGAAGTGTTGTGTGTTCTTGAGGGGATCAAGATCAACATTCTTGGTGTGGTTTTTGCCAAGGAGTGGTGTGTATTCTTGAGGGGTTCAAGATCATCACTTTTGGTGTGTGTAGCTTGTAATCTAAGGTTGATTAAATAGTGAATTCTCAGTGGTTTCTGAGGACTGGATGTAGCTCAGGTGCTGAGTGAACCAGTATAAACATTCTGTGTGAATCTCTTTATCCTTACACTCTTTAAACTGCTTTAACTTTGTTTTTATAAAGTGTTGATAAAAACAACCGACTGTTCCGTAAAAAAAACCAGTTGATTTTCTACATCAAGCTTAAAAACAGTTTTATATTTGGTTGGATAAATTTTCCATTGATTAATTCTTCATAGCATTTCACTCTACCTTCAATACTTGCGAAAATCTTTCAAAAATAATTCACCCCACTCTTGTTTTAGCCCTATGATTCTAACACATTTTGCTTTGTTGAACACAAATCTTGAACAATGTGTTTCCTCAATGAAAGATGGAAATCAGAATGCCTCTCAATTGGTTGACATTGCTCGTGCACAAGCAACCGCAACATAAGATATAGTTGTGGAAATTAGACGAAGAAACGACTTATATGCTGAGCATGTACACCATCATCGCCACCATGCATCGTACCAATTCTCTGAGTCTGATATTTGGGCAATGTTGGTGGAGCTTAACATCCAGGATGAACAGGTCATGGATCAATGCTACGAGTTTTTGTGTGAGCATCCAGGAAGAGTTAAGCAATTATATGGGATGTCATGTGAGTGTCGTATGACAAAGTTGTTTGCATTTATGACTAGGCGTTGATTTCATATATTTGTGTCCACGTTACCTTCATGTCTTTCAATTACATGTTGTCATTTTATTTCATTTGACTTGTTGTGTAATTTGTCCGTCTATGTTTGTTATTGGATAATTATGATCACAAGTTTTAGTATTGTACTTGAGGACTTCTAGTATTGTCTTTTCTAGGGTAATGTAATATTTTGTTTATGAAGTTGTACTATTGTGTTTGATAACTTCTACTATTCAGTTTATGATATTGTCATAACTTTCCTTTACTTAAAGTTGGGTTTCATATTTCATGTCATGAACATTTCATTTTTTTTATATATTGTAGTAATTGCATTATATATGACATCATTATCCCAGAAACGCCACAGAACCTGTAAGGGTAAAGCGCCAGCAGAAGATCATGTTGTTCCTCCTCCCCCAACAACGAGGATTGAAGAAGTACTTGATTATTCAAGATACTTTACTTCAAAACGGCAAATGATGTTTGAAAATATGTTTCATGGAAGACCAGTCATATCTCTAAAACCTATGCATTCTCCATTTTTTGCTGCTCCGGGGTTTGAATTCCAAAACCTTTTGAATTTCCAACATTTACAACCTTTCCTTGGAATGAAACTTCCAATTTATGAGGACTTGGTTCGAGTGTTTTATACAAATCTGAAGATCACACCTCTTGGTGACCTTGCCATTGAGATTTGTGGAAAGTGAATACACATTAATCAATTGGATTGGATGAACATTACCGATCTCAGGTATGACGGTTTTAAGTTAACCCCTGGGACGATCCCTAAGGAATGTAATTATGATCGAGCCTTAGCATTATCGTCCATGATTTGTGAAGATGTTCAAGGTCAGAATGTCAGAAATGCCGGTAGTCTGAAAATGAATGACCGACTATTACATTACACATGGGTGCATATCTTGTGCCCTCATGGGAGCAACTTCGCACAAATATTAAATGAAGATATTTTCATAATGTGGTGCATAAAAAATAATATATTGATTAATTGACCACATTACATCATGCAACAATGATGAAATGTTGAGATAACAACATGCCTCTGCCGTATGGAACTTTGATAACACGCATCTTGTAGGTGTATGGCTTCGACGTGACAAATGAGCAAGCAATAATGCTAGGCTGAAATAATTATTTTGGGAAAAAAAGTATGACAAAATTAAATATATTCCAACTCAGTGGTGTATGGAAACTTGGTAGGCCTCAGCAGGATGACGAAGAAGATGATGAAGAGGATCAATTGCCACAACAACATGTTGAAGGTGATCAACCTAGGCCGACAATCCCCAATCAAACCGAATTGTTAACCCAAATTTTGTCCGAGATACAAAACATGAATACCCGCATTGACAGGTGATAGAGAGTGGCTCCGTTGAAACAGAGGGGGCCCTACCTGTTGATTGCACTCCGACGATCAAGTTAGTACTGGGCTAAGAAACAATGAGTAAGTAAAATAGTTTCAAACTTAGAAACGACGTACCTTTACCAGGGATCTCAACTCCCTTTTATAGGTTGTTTTTAGGTCAACTTTCCTGTCCCACTAGAACTTCTATTCTAGTGAAATTAGGGTTACTAGGAAGACCTTCTGTCGCGTTGTCATGCAATCTTAACCCGACTGCAGCACAAAACCTTCCTCTTCTGGAGTGCAAAAACTAACAGTATGGCCGCCAGGGTACCAACTCATGTACCAACGCCGCGCGTTCATTTGTCTTGTGGGTGTCCTAATTCTTCACGTGCCATGCATGCAACTATCCCTGGAAACCCTAGCGCTTGTGGGCTTAGGCGCCTTCAAGGAATATTTGTTTGTGCTAGGCCCGAATGCACTATACACACCACATGCATGAACCCTCTCGTGACTTAGGCCATTCTTATATCTAGATTCCAACTCATACTATTTTTGGGGTCGCGCTTACGTGGACTATTATTGCGACCAAACCACCGATGTTCGACGTCATTGACGCCAAAGTCTAATGTCAATGTCCGAGGCCTCGTCCAATATAATATTATATTATACTATATTATATTATATTATATTATATGTGGTATTCTTCCTAAATCTTCAGCATGATGGGAGAATTGAGTTTTAAAATTTTGGTGTATTTGCACACTTTCTAATTCGTGCAAATAAACACACTCTTAGATAGATGTTGAGATTTATAAAATAAAATATTTAATAACAAAATGATTTGTAAAATGAAATACACAATAGTTAAAATTATAATTTATATAATAAATATGAGTTATAATTTTGAATTTTATTCCTTGTAAAACCATCCTTAATAAATGTAAAATACGGTCTGATATTGAGTTTGTTGAAATAAGGATGAAAAAATTTGGAAGAAATAAGGATGAAAAAATTGAAAACAAGACTATAATAACTAAAAACTAAACAGTATTTCCTTTATAGTATATTGACTTTCTGTGAATGATTTGTAAATTGTTAAATTTTATCTTATAGATTAGAAACAAAAGTCGAGTTAAGCATCTTTGAGTCGAGTTTATTAAGTCCAAGTTTATAAATATTGCAAATATAGAGTTTGACGAAACAATAAAATGAAATCAATTATATATATAAATTTAAAATGTTACTTGTTACATTATTAAAGAGTTAGTTATAAACATAATTTTATGATTTTATGTTTACCTGTATGTTTGACATTTTTAATACCTATGATAAATTTTGTAGGAAAAACTAAAAAGTCAAACAATCTTATGTTTTAAAAAGAAATTAAATAGTTCAAATGAATCATGTTCCTTCGTGTGGTCAAGGCCAAAACATACAAATCACACAAAGTTTTAAAAAGTTTAAACTAAAATTAAATATATTTTTTAATTAAATTGATACTAAAAGGAAAGCAAATAGCAGAGAGATGTAAATGAGACATAAAAATGTTGACATCTTTTGTTTTGATTAAAATGTATTTAAATTTTTGTTCCTCGTTCAATTTAGATTTTTATGTTTACAAAATTACAATGTTTTTTATGTTTGAACAAAGTAAAAAAATAAACAATAAAATATTTGAAAATATATTATTCTTAACATTTTATTGTGAAAAAAAAGCATTTTATTTTTCCAGTTATAGATCTCAGTCTTCTTTAGATATTTGTTGAAGGTGGCAGTGTGAGGTGCGCGATAAGGCGAAGCAGAACAAAGCATAGGCTGCAAAAATGGCTTACAATCTTTGCTCTTCTCCGTCTTCTCTCTTCCACGATCTTCCCTCAATCTCTTCGTCTCCCTCATCCTCTTCTTCTTCCTCTTCTTCTCGCAAATTCAAACTTCGAAACTTGTCTTCCTCTTCTTTTCAACCCTCTCCTTCTCATTCTCTTACCTTGCCATCGAAAACCCTTCTCCATGCTCCCCAAGTCTCCTTGCACGAACCCATTCCCGAACAAGTACCATCCGAAGGAAATTCCTCGTCTTCCTCGTCTTCCTACAAAAGTAGTCGTATCTGGGTGAATCCCAGAAGCCCGAGAGCCAAACAACTTGAGAGACATTCCTATGATGCCAGGTACACTTCTCTTGTCAATGTCGCCAACTCCTTGGACTCTTGCAATCCCTCTCCAGAGGACGTGTCTTTGGTTTTGAAGAGTTTGGGGGACAGGGTTTTAGAGCAAGACGCTGTAACTGTCATCAACAACATGTCCAATTCCCTTGTTGTGCCCTTTGTTCTCAGCTACTTTCAGAGTAGGATTAAACCCACCAGAGAGGCCATTCTCTACAACGTCACTCTCAAGGTGTTTCGGAAGGGCAGAGACCTCGATGCCATGGAGAAGATATTTGATGAAATGCTTCAGAGAGGGGTCAGGCCTGATAATGTCACCTTCTCGACCATAATTAGCTGCGCTAGGATTTGTTTGTTGCCCCATAAGGCCGTTGAGTGGTTTGAAAAGATGTCCTCGTTTGGGTGTGAGCCTGATGAAGTTACCTACTCGGTTATGATTGACGCTTATGGCAGGGCTGGTAACATTGACATGGCTTTGCGCTTGTATGATCGTGCTAGGACCGAGAGTTGGCGCCTTGATACCGTTACCTTCTCCACCTTGATTAAGATGTATGGTTTGGCAGGGAATTACGATGGATGCTTAAATGTCTACCAAGAGATGAAGGTTCTTGGTGTTAAACCTAACATGGTTATTTATAATACTCTTTTGGATGCCATGGGGAGAGCTAAGAGGCCTTGGCAGGCCAAGAGTATATTTACGGAGATGATGAATAATGGATTATCACCGAATTGGGTGACTTATGCGTCTCTCTTGCGAGCCTATGGTAGAGGGCGCTACAGCGAAGATGCTCTCTTTGTTTATAAGGAAATGAGGGAAAAGGGAATGGAGATGAACACTCATCTTTACAATACCCTTTTAGCTATGTGTGCTGATCTCGGTCTTGCTGATGATGCATTTAAGATTTTTGAAGACATGAAAAGTTCTGCAACTTGCCTTTGTGACAGTTGGACGTTCTCGTCCTTGATTACCATATATTCTTGCAGTGGGAACGTTTCAGATGCCGAAAGAATGTTGAATGAAATGATTGAATCTGGCTTTGAGCCTACTATTTTTGTTCTGACGTCACTTGTGCAGTGCTATGGGAAGGCCGGGCGTACTGATGATGTTGTGAAGACGTTTGATCAACTTCTGGATTTGGGTATCAGTCCAGACGACCGTTTCTGTGGATGTCTTCTGAATGTTATGACCCAAACACCAAAAGAAGAACTTTTCAAGCTAAACTATTGTGTGGATAAGGCTAATCCAAAGCTTGGGTCTGTGGTAAGATATTTGGTCGAAGGGCTGGAGGAGGGTGATGGGGAGTTTAGAAAAGAAGCTTCTGAACTCTTTGATTCAATTGCTGATGAAGTAAAGAAGCCCTTTTGCAATTCTCTGATCGATCTTTGTGTCAACCTGAATTTGTTGGACATGGCATGTCAGCTTCTGGACATAGGGTTGTCGCGTGAAATATATACGGATATACAGACCAAGTCTCAAACTCAGTGGTCTCTGCATCTAAAGAGTCTATCACTTGGAGCTTCGCTTACCGCTTTACATGCTTGGATAAATGATTTGTCTAAGGTTTTGGAATCAGGAGAGGATCTTCCTCCAGTACTTGGAATTAACACTGGTCATGGGAAACACAGGTATTCGGAAAAAGGTTTGGCAAGTGTAGTTGAATCACATTTAAACGAACTCAATGCTCCATTCCACGAGGCTCCAGACAAGGCTGGCTGGTTTTTGACTACAGAGGTAGCAGCCAAATCATGGCTAGAGTCTAGGGAAATGGTTACTGCATAATTAATGTTATTGGGCTATGGGGTTTTGGTAATTCCAACTACAGCTTTTCTCCATTGTTTATGTTGTTTCAGGGAATGATATGCCATGCAATTTTATGCATTTTCCTTTGTCTTTTGAGGAATTTTTTTGTATTAGATTCTGATATATAATTATTTTATTATGAATGTCTTATAGACTAAATGTAGAGCTGACACTAATATTTGTTATCAAGTATGGTGGCTACTGGCTAGGTTTACTTGCATTTGAGTGATATAAGAATTTTGTAAATTTCTTCTAAATATATATGTGCACAACTCTAGTCTAATTTGACTTTTTAAGGTGTGATGTAAACCACGCCCACTTTTTAGAGGTTACTGTATACCTAAGAAAAATAGAGGGTATTGAATAAAGGGTTTGTTATGCAAAATGTTTGAAAGTCAATGTTCACATAAAAAGATTAAATTAGAAATCTTGCTGGCTCAGTGGAAATGATAGTTGGCAAAGAGAGGTAAACAAAGTAAAATATGGTCTGCCGTCTTCTTATATGCATTATTGCATGAGTTGCTCGTTTTATGGCAAGATCGATTCGGCCGAACTTCCAATTAGAAGGGTAAAGGCAAAAGACAAATGTCTTCCAAACTTGCATTGCGTAGGAGAACAGTCCTGCAACACATGGTCAGTGTTCTACTATGAACATAACGCAAGTGGATTTTTGGTCTAAGTTTCATTTGTCCTTTTGTTTCTTCGGTAACAGAGAGGAGAAAAGGAAAAGAATGAAAGGCCTAGTTAAGGTAATAAGGTTGACAATTTTTATGGTAATAAGGTTGACCTTATTTCAATTAGTTATGTTGGCAGTGATTGGGATTGACTTTGATTTGATTGAAATTGTATTCTTATTGTGAAAAAAAATTAGTTAAATGACAATGTTACGGTTTTCTGAACTCATGCTATCACTTTGATAGTTCAAGCTCCTCCTTTGTGTGCATGGCGTCATTGACTTTTTCTGCCGAAAATAACCCTTTTCTGTCTTTTTAAATAAGTCAATGAGCAAACGCAGTTTGATGGTTTGCATGTTAGTGTTTTTTTGGTGAATATTGCACGTTTGTTTTTATTTAACTTAATTAACCATAGATGCCTTTATATAAAGTAGTCTTAAGTTCATCTCAGTTTCAACCAAAGAAGGAAACCAGAGGTCCTCTGCCTGAAGGAGGCGAAACAAAGTTCAATGCCTACAAGGCTAGTTACAATGAAGAACTCTTTATTTTAAACGATACATGCTGGTTTGCAGGATTCTGCATATTGGGGAGGTGTACCGTCTTTGTGCCTTAATTGACACAATATGTTGAGCCTTTGGTATCTTGTAGAAAAACTGACAATATAAATGTGAAAACGAGGAAAGTGAAGCTTGTGTTGGCTAAGGAACACTCGTAATTGCTGTTAACTGGAGCAGTAAAGTATAGTTTCTCGTTTTAAGGGAAAATTCTGGAATGCAAGAGGGTGCCAAATGGGCCTCTTTACCAAGTATTTAGATGCAGAACCATTAAATGATTGGAGAATCATAATTTTAAGCTTTCCCATGACAAATTGTGCAACTAGTTATTGTAGTTTTTTTCCATTTAAATTTCCTAAAGGATAATATACATTGTCTTTTCTCAGGAATTTGGCGATGTTTGCCTGTTGATTCTTGAAATGTAACAGCAGAGGCTGAAGAAAAGTGAAGCTCATCTGTATATTTTTTATACTAGCATGTTCTGTTTTTTATTCCTTTAGTTTAAGACTCTTACATTCAGACCATAGGTGTAGTGAATGCTGAGCTTTAATATACATTTTTTCAACGAACCAATTAGTAGAAGATACTTTCACATTTCATTTTCTAAGTGAAAATTAGTGGCGGAATTCATCCAACATAAATGTTTTGCTGTAATTGTAGTAAACCAGGATTACCACTGGCAGATGTTTTGATGCTCAAGGAATAGAGAACTATAGTTATGTCATATTGATTTAATACATACTACTTTCTGGTATTTTTCTCGAAATTACTTGGGAACCCCTCCCTGTGTAGTGTGTTCAACACGGGCAAACCTTTATTTTTCCTTTAGAATTGATTTCTATATTCTAAAACTGTTTTGTTTTTAAAATGTGACTAAACACAGTTGCTTAGATAACTAGTGGAAGATCATGCAAGGCACGTAGCAGAGTGTATAGTGTGGAATTACAGGAGAGGTTGAATAAGAAGAAAGCAGAAGAAAATGAGAAAATATTTTCCTGTTGTTTTTGTTTTTTTGGTTTTTGAAACACTTGTTTTGGAAAGAAATTTCATATCTTAATAAATTTTGAATGAGAAATTGATGGCTGAGTGAGTGGTGTGAGATTTTTTAAAAAACAATTTTTATAACTAGAAAGTGGAAGAGGATCAAATAGGCCCTAAATCTTTTACTACTGGACAATATTATCCCTTGTTGGAAAAGTGTTCGTGATGCAAGTCCATGAAGCATGCCACAAACTTGGCTAGTGTGTAACACTCACAATCACAAAGCATTTGTCTTTTATCCAAATATAGAGAAAGATGTTTAACGCCTGTTTGTACAGAAACAGATTCCCAAACTTCCTTTTTCCCAGTGGAAATTTATTTCAGGATACTACCCAACCAAATGTTTTGCATTTACAAAAATCATAAGATGCCATTGATAAATAAATTGCCTTCAACTATCTCCAAATATTCAGCGCTCAGTCATCACCCTGTAGCAATTTTTATAAAATTGTTATGGTTCGTCATAAAATGGACTGAACAAACTTGACGGTTAATAGTTATTAGCCACACTACAGAAAGTGAGTGTACAGAACCTTTTAGAGGAGTTTGCGCTTCTGTTTTTCCTATTATCATCTGACTTTGTTGATGAAGCCTCTTTCTCTCTGGAAGCTGCTTCTCTTTTCATTTTTTTCCACTCTACTTGCATGGCTTTTGTGAGTGCATCGACTTTCTTTGTAAGCATCTGTAAAACCAAAAACAAAATCATCTTCTCTTTAATGTAAGAAGAGATGGGGTGGGGAATAGTTGTTACTATTACCTTAATTTCTTCATCTTTAGATTGTAAACTACTATCTTTAGTTTCGCAAGACATCCTCAAATTGATGACCTCCCTTTGCAGCTTATCGTATAGAAAACCTGAGACCACATCATCCCTGCCTGATCCGTATGGTTTCTTGCTTTCAGGGTCTTCTTCATCCACATTAACAGTGGTTTTAATTTCTGCTGCTTCTCTTTCGTCATTGCATCTGTTTAATGTCATATCTGTGTTCACCTGCATCTCATTTCCTTTTCAGCATTATCAGCAACTTTACTTCTGGATGCCCACATTCCTTTCTTCAACACATTTTCTGCAGTACTGTATTTCTTTATAGGGCTCCCCAGTTTTAAATTCCCTGCCAATATGTCTGTGTTGTTTTTTACATTTGGTTGCTGGAACAAAGAGCTTCCAACCCTAGATGCCCTTGGTTGTGATGTGGATCTCTTTCTCAGATCACTACTGGTTGTTAGGAAACCTAGTATGTTCGACTTTTCTGCTTTTGGAGATGCACAAGGCACATTCAGAATGTTTGGGTAACTTGAGAAATGCTTTAAGCCTTCCTCCAGTGTTTTAAGCCTTAGCTTTAGTTTATCCTGTAGTAAGCACCAGATAATATTAGTAACACGTTAAAGGTTGATCTAGATGCTTACACGGAGGACCAAAAAAGTTGGATAAATACCTTCAATTGTGACTCTGCCTTAGCTGTTCTCTCTGATGTAGCTAGCTTGACCTTCAACCGTTGAATCTCTGCCTACATATATGCAAGGACGTACACTTGTTGATAGAAATTTCTTGCTCAATATTTAAAATAAGTTTTCGGAGTGAAAAATGTGTTTGAATTGTCTGTCAATTTTCTCACTGCAGTTATGACAAGAGTAATAATTTCTCTTGATTATATTCCTAAAATTGGATTATTATCGTTTATACCCTGTTTAACTGAGATTTCCTCTATGGATATATATGGTTATTGTAGTAATCTGGAGCAAAATTATATGGTTAACAGAAATAGTAGCATTGTGGTCGTGAAAACAGGGCCATATGATCTCCAAATATTATCAAAGGAAGATATACCTGCATAATCCTTCTCTCTTCCAGCCATTGCCTGACAGGCATGACCTTATCATTTTCGTCCTTCCACTCATTAGCCACAACATTTGCAATTCTGTTTGCTGAAACTTTTACCCTTGCTAGCTCCCTCTCTAATTTCCTCTTTTCTTCCTGAAAAATTATTCAGAACCAGTTAAAATTATGGATCAATCAATAACTCATTGCAACTAACACTAAGTTATGCCAATAACTACTTAATATATGCCTACTTGCAGTTCAGAAGTCCGTCGCTGATAGTCACGAACAGCATTAGCAGTAGCTCCACTAGCTAAAATAATTTCCTCAAGTTCTTGAATAGTTTGGCTAAGCTTTTCAACTTCTAAAATCTTTTGACGATGCTTTTTCTCTAAGATTTTGTTCTCCTCCTATTTTTGGAAGTTGTTAATTAGCTGAACCACTTACACTTCACTACGGAAATCAAATATGAAAAAGCAAGCTTTGAAACTCATGCCTGGGAGATTTCAATCTGTCTCTTCAAGTCGAAGTTCTGATTTCGAACCTCCTCAACTACTAGGGCCCTCTCTAGGGCACTTTGCAGAATCCTCTCTGCTTCTAGCAATGCTGCCTCTTTTGATTTTGTGAGTCGTTCCAAAGATTTCTTATCTTCTTGAAGTGAAGTAATCTATGAAGCCAAATTGGAATATTATTTGTTAGTATTGTCCACATGCAAATTCACTTAGATTTTGTTATTTTCTTGTAAACACATCCTTGTTGGAAATTGCACCAGTTGTACCTCATTCCTATACATTTTGATCTCAGCTTCAAGAGGAGCAATGACAGTCTCAATTGGAATAAAATCTTCATCCTTTTGAATTGTATGGACCCTTCTAAGTGTTGCTTCTGCAGCATATTGTGAAGCCAATGCATCTTTCTTTTCATCTGTCAGTTTCTTGATTTCTAGATGCTGCACATTAACAGATTTAAAAAAAAAACATGCATTTTAGAGTCGAGCATTCAACTTCCAAAAAATAGTAGTACCAGCACAGTGCACCTTTTGTTTAAGACGATCCTCTGTAACTCCAAGTCTTTCGTCCAGTTTACCGACTCTATTTCTCAACTGGAAGTGAAGAGAGAGAATTACAGCTAATATTAGTACTGACTGGAGAAATTTATATACTTAGACACGTAAGGCAACTAAATTTATAATTACATAATTTTCTTCGGTTTATAACATAAAAGACATAATGGTCCTAAGGCCTTGTTATGATATTATGCGATATGCATTATTTTAGATAATCAGTTTTTAATCCTGAATTCTACTACAAAATCCTAGGTGTGTATTGATCCAAAAGTATCAGTTTTTATTAATTTTGGTAGGACAGATGGAAAACATGTGACATAGATATTGATTGGGACCATGGACAAGTAGTAGTTTTGGAATGTCTAATAATTTATAGTATTGTAGTGTTAAAAAAGAAGTACCTCTTCTACGGCCTTGTCCTTCAGAGCCTCAGTTGCCCTTAAGGCTTTGATTTCATTCTGGCAAGTCGTCAGTTCCTTAACTTTTTCTGCAATAATTATCGAATGGACTTATTGCAAGGTCTAAAGATGAACCGCTGATATGAAGATACTAGATTAGACGCTCTCAAACTGTATTCAACTTATTCATTTTGGCATGCAACAAGAAAACTATGATTTCTTGGGAACGAGGATTCATTTAAGAGGTCCCACAAAATTTCAAACTTCTATAGACCTAAGAACAACAATGCCATCAACACTCCGGAATGAAAGAAAGGAAGTAAAAGTCAATATCGTGAAGCAGAAACATATAGAAGAACAAATTAGAATAACAACCTTTGAGTTGGTTTTGCAAACTATTAATCTCCAACACCACCGGGTCAGATTGGACAAGTGGAGGCTTTTCTCCACGTTGCTCATCACAGCTCACCATTTCTCTTTTTGGCGCAAAAAACTCACACTGATAGATTGATTGCCAAACAGATGGAAGGACTCAGGCTTATATCCGAACACAATACTTTGGTTTGGTTCTTTTCCTTTTTAGGTGTAGTAAATGACAAAGTAGGCAGAGTCCAAAAACATCATCAGTAACAAACAACAAATGGAGGCTCACAAGAAAATATATATAATAATTATAGAGATGTTGAAAGGAAGAAAATAAGAGATTGTATTCGTTTGGTATAAGGCAGAATTGACCTTCCCCTTTGCTGAAGCAAACTTCACATTTGAAACACACAACAGTAAAAGACCGGCCTAGCCGGCTTCTCCTTAAATTCTACCTTATACTGGACTATAACGGTCACTTTCTGAATGTTATTTTTCCTTTCATATCTTTAAATTCCAGTCTTTTCTGTTATGATAATGAAATAATGACCTTTAGACCCTGTTATGTTAGGTGGAGTTGATATAAGGGAAATGGATCAAGGAGTGTTGTTGAACCCTTGTAGGAAACTACTTCCAAACAAATGGGACTTCATTTGTCTGTTAAAAACCTTAACCATCCCAGAACTGTTTCCACTTTCCCTACTGGTTGATTATAAAGTTATTTTTGGTTTCTGAAAACAATAATAACAATAATTTTGGCCTACCTGATACATCATTTCATTGACCCGGGAACATAAAGTACTGCATCAATCATATTGCTATTGCAAAACTTCCTTTCAATTTGCTGACACCTTTTGCTTCAATGTTCAACATTAATTAGTGTTGGGATACACAGCATCCACACTTACCAATCAGGCTTTAGGATAATTGTAAAGTGAACATATTTACAAGGTCTAAATAATACTGATCGAGGTAGATATCTGATATAAGTTATAACCCTTGAAAGGGCATAAAAATTATCAAGGTCACTGATTCATTCATCAATATTTCTTACGGGGAAACTAAACTGTTCACCATATCTAATTGCAAACACTTCACTTTGGTTAGTGAATTGCTTAATTGCAAAAATATTCTGAGATCATTTCTGTTTATACTTGATGGAAGTCACTCGGATTAGATTGCGACTATAACAAACGAAATGAGTGTAGTTGTGATGATGTTAAAATTTGAAAACGACAAACTAAAGTGACTTTGAAGAACAAATAAATTTGGATAAAGTTGTGATCTTTGCTTAAAAGTATAATGGATAAATATTAAATGTTGATGATTCACAGGTCCAGCTGTTTAGGTACAGGAGGCTGAAACCTAATGGCAATCTTGGTATGTAGGACCCTATTTTAAGTCATATTTAGCTATGACCATAGTTTTCTTATCAACTATGATTAAACCTTATGATTTCTTAATAGAATTTCGCCGTTACTAACCGCTGTTTGATAGTGATGTAATGAAAGTGGGATCAAACTAAGCTTCTGCTAATCAGATCAAATTATACTTAAACCAAACATAAACTATACTTTACTCTTTCAAAATATAACTTATAAGAAAAACAACAAATAAAATTATAAATGTAATACGTGTTGGTCAATGGGAGGTTGAAATGCACGCGTTTATAGAATATAGTGTGGCCTAACTACTTAGACTAATTCTTATCAAATTCAACAAACACTTATTTTAGTTATAATTTTTTATAATACTTATATAATATGCATTTTTCAGTTATATATGCCCCTATGCGACTATACATGTTTCAAGATTAAAAAAAAACCCTGTAAATACTAAATAATTTTATGTTACTCGATTATAATATTTCTATTGTCTAATAAAATGCGTTATCCAATGCTTAATCAACCCTTAAAAATTATCTAAAAATTCAAAAATTATCAAAGTTTTTTAATTTCACCGAAACTAAATTTAATTTTAAATTGAAAATCAAGAATCAAACTAAATTTCTTGTATTTCAACATAATTATATGATTTTATTAGATTTTATTTATGATATGTACCATCGGTACCAACAATAGGTGACTTGACCAAATATTCTACGGTACGTGGTTGGATATCTCACTAATTACGTGATTGAAAACAATTTTTAGGAAATCAATGACTAACTTTCGGTATGACTTAATTAACATCATCAAAGATACCAAATCTTACTTTAACACTGAAATTAGCTTTGTGACCTACCTAATTTTATGACTTTATAAATATGCATTACATCCAAGACAAAAACATCGGTGAATAATATTTATTGTCTTCTCCCTATATCAAACCATAACTTCGGTATTAGAATATCTTTCACAAGTATCTCACTCTCATCATCAAATATTGAATCTTGTGCAATAAGAAGGTCAGACACATTCAGAAAGACAAAGAGGACTCTTCCTTGGATTTTCATTTATTAAAACATGATAATAAATTTATATTATAGGTTTTAACTATAAGAATTTATTTATAAATATAAAAATAATTTGAATTAGAAATATGATAATAATGGTTATGGGCAACAGTAGTTGTACGGAAGTTGCATTTATAAATAAATTTTGAAAAATATAAAAAAACATGTCATTAGATAAATATACATGCACATCTTTTTCATGAAAATATTTTGGAAATTTCTTTCTGCACCTCTATATTTTTCTTCCTGCACCCCTACATTCTTCAAAAATACCAAAATTACCATTTACAATTTTAGGTGTTTTCGAAATAGTGATTCCGTAAGCAAAGGGTATTTCTGGAACCACTGCTGGTATGGATTTGAATTAAAAAAAGTGTGATTAGCAGGGATAGTTTATTAATAAAAAGAATACAAAGTGAAATTAATTGATTAGAAAAATGCAATTTTGAACATCACCCTAAAAAATAAGTTATTCTGGTGCTTCTTTGACTGCTACATGATGGATTTGTGTTGATCTAGCCAATTATATCTTGCACTTCCAATTCCGCAAATTCTTAAAATTGCAACTACGACATAAGTAGCAGGATATCAAGCAGAAGCCAAAATAAGAAATCAGGCTGACAAAACTGAGTTTGATGTTTTTCTAAATGCAAACAATTTATTAAGGATGTTGATCGCTGAAGCCCAAAGTGCTCAATCATCATGGACTGTTTCTTCCTGCACCTCCATATCTTCTTCTGCCACCTCCATCCACAACATGAAAATATATTTTTATCCTTCTTATGTCACCCCCATATAATAGTTTCTGGATTATGTAATCCGGAAACTCATTTGAAAAAAGACTTCCAGATTACATAATCTGGAAGCTAAATAAGACTTCCGGATTATGTAATTCGAAAATTAATCATGCATATGAAAAAAGGCTTCCGGATTATGTAATCCGGAAGCTAATTATAAATTTGAAAAATGACTACCGGATTACGTAATTTGGAATAGTATAGAAGGGCATTTTTGGAAATTTGAAAATATATGGACGTGAGAGAAGAAGGTATGGAGGTGCAGGAAGAAACAGTCATCATCATGATATGCCTTCAGCCTTTTTTGGGTGGAAAAAAAAAAAAGAATCGTTTCTCATTAAACAAATCTTTTATCAGGGTTCTTTCATTTAATGAAGATGATGTCAAGGGTGGAGTTGGTCACGTGAGGGATGGTATCCATGTGTGGTTTGAAGAAACCTTAAACCCAAAGGAAGAATAAGTTTATCCTCAAATGTTCATTGAATAATTAATGTTTTCTTGTCTTGTTGATCCTCATCACGACATCTCCATAAAGCATAACAAGAATCTATGTGTTTCCTGTTCACTCAGATTGCATTCATAATTTTTAATTGAAACCCAACATTTGTAATTCCAAACTGACCTTTTAAGGAAGTTGGCAAAGTATGAATACCGAAAACTATTAGTTTGTTTTAATGTCACAGGCCTAAAAACTTTATATCTGAGTATATGGTTATTGAGATAAATATTTTTGAATTCAACTGGTTCTATATATTTAGGTGACTTGGAATGTCTAAAATTATGTTGTGTAAATGTTTACCATGGCAGCCTACTTTATTCTTGAGAGGACAGTTGAAGAAGCATCTTGGCTTTTAGAAGAATAAGTGGCAGATGGGACAAGCAAGCTCTCAGAATCTCTTGAGAATATAAACAACAAACTCATTAATGGATTGGAACTATAACCATACTCTTATTCCCTCTATCCCTCAATTCTCTCTCCCTTTGGATTGACTGCATTCGTTTAAGGGGCCATGGATGTTACAAAAATGCTTGTGCAGTATAAATACCATATCACCATAGCCATAGCATTTTCACTGTCCTTATCCTTCATGTTATATGCAGCACCACGAATTATGACCATTCTGGCGTATTTTTGGCCTTTGTTTGCTTCCACTACAATCTTCTTGGCTGCAATAATAGCTTTTGGAGGGGTTTCCAAATTCTCAACTGAAGATCATGGACATGGTGAAAAGGCTGGTGAAGGACTCTTGGATTATGTAACAGGCGTGCCAGAACACACTGAAGAGGCTCGAAACTTCTAAAGTAAATAGAGGGTGTCAAATTTCAAGCTTTGTTTTCCTAAGGTAGAATCCTTTTATGTCCAAAACAATTATCATTGATAACTTGTTCTCTGTATCTAGATTCAGGGAAAGTGACTATTGTATCAATCATGTACGATGAATGAGCAGTATGAACGAAAATAAAAGTATGAACTTCTCATGGATGCTTTGGCTGAAATACTGAAATGTATATAATTCTGAACTAACATTAACTTGGAGCAACAAAGAAAACAACTTCTTGTTAGCATTAGTTTTAGTATCTTTTGTAGTTTTATTTGATTTACTTAAAAGTTGTGGTAAAATTACATATGAACTCTTTATAATTGACAGGTAGGTAAAGTGCTCTTCTTTCCTTCATGTATCCAAACACTTAAAATAGTAAAGTGAGTAAAGTCATAGCCAAACATCCTAGAGGCTATAATTATGTCCAAACAAAGGGTTATTCCCACAAAACACTAAATAGAGATTTCTACAAAAGTATTTACTATTTTTCTAATACATTTGCTAGCTTTAGTCATGCTTTTTGAGGTTGTTGGGTCTTGTCTTTCCTTGGCTTTAGGTAACTGTTTCCTTAGAATGTTTCTTCATGTCCTCGTCAAAACTACATGTCTCGATCACCTTCATAATCAAAAAAGTATTTCCATATAACACAATGCTTTGGAGTCTGTTCACCTGGTTTCACTTAATTATGATAATCATCTTGTGTTCAATCTCGCTTCTTATTTAAACCGATAAACTTTAACAGAGACAATTAAATTTCAATAATTCATCTCACTCTTGAGTTAGAGTTATCTGAGATCCGCTTCTGTCAGGGTTCCTGATTGATCAAAATCTAGTTGTCTAAAAATATCCATAACAACTAAAATATCCTCTTGGCTGATCTTTCCCATTTCTTTCAACTTATACAAAACGAACTCTGTAGCACTACAAAAACCAAAAATATTGAACGTGAGCATTTAATTACTTATAATAAGCTAAATATTGGTGCAATCTATCAATGCTAGAAATGGATGTTACAGATATGAACTTACTACATCTCTTGGTGCAAATGATAGAGAGAAGAAGAATCCTTATAGCATACAATTACTTTTTTTTCATTACCAAGAGTACTTGTTCTACTTACCTGACTACATGATCTCCATCGAGATCAGCTGCCTCAAGATCAAGGAGTGACAATTTTCGTGCAAGAACCATTTTTGCCAGGGATCTCTGTCTTTTTTCAGTATAAAGTTCAGCAAGATAAGCAAAAGACTGAGCTAAGCAAATGGTGCTGCTCAATATCCAGAACACAGCAAAAGCACGACCAACCGTAGTGGAAAAGCTCTTATCCCCATAACCTAAAGTGGTGACTGTGGAACAAACACAATAAAGGGCATCAACAAAATCTAGATTTTCAATAAAATAAAGAAAAATAGTCCCCACAATCATAAGCACCAAAAAGATGGATGCTGTCAGGATGAATTTGTATTTAGCTTTGTTGGTTTCAACCTCTTTGGAAAGCTCTTGTGAACCAAAATTTGCCCCCTTGAATAAGGTTTTAACTAGGTTGAGTTCCTGCTTTTCAACAATATAATCTGCTGCCTTGCTAAGAATTAGCCCTACAAGAGCCATTCCAGTGAAGACGTAAATGCAAGCAAGAAGTTTTGACACTTGGCTATCTGGCACAAGATCTCCATATCCAACTGTTGTCATTGTTACAACACAGAAGTAAATGGCATCAAGAAACCCATTGGTTTTTATGCCCTTTATCTCATGATCTGTGAGAAGGAAGCAAATAGTTCCTCCCCCTAGGTATGCAGCTAACCATAAGAAGACTGCCTTGAAATTGAATTCTGCTTGTGATTTTGCATCTATACATTGAGGATGCAAAGCCTTTTGCTCATCATTTTTTCCTTTGAGGTTGATCTCCTTCTCCGAACCATTACCACTAGGCTTTCTCCTGTCAAGGTCATTTTTCTCATTGGAATGTTCTGAAAGCAATGATTCTCGAGCCTCATCTCCACCCATCAGCTTGCTGAAAAAACTTCATATGTTAGCAGGCCACCTGAAAAGTTGAAAAGGTTATTCAAATTTTTAATTATCTATATAGTAACTTCATTGTTTTCCTTCCTCTCCAATCACCTAATAGTTTGTTTGTAATTTTGATATTGTTCCATGACCGTTTGAATTGTTTGCAAATCTTTGGAAAAAAAAAATAGTGTTCCCAGAACAGAAGTAACTCCATAAAGACATACAATGAATATTAAAACTCTCTTGTGCTGCTACAATTAGTTGATGGCATTCACCACAATTCAAGGTGCAGAAATGAAGGTTCTTCCTCCTCCTTCAGGCTATATAAATCAGTCAAAAGGAGTATTATTGAGAAACCAATACCTTCATTTGGACTAATTCACAAACCACACAAAAGTACTTGTTTATGTAATTTTTCTTTTCCCTTCTTGAAAAATTATTTGACAGCACATGGAATTATCTTTCTAGGTCCGTGCACGTTAACATTAGGGAAATCAAATAGTTTAAAGGCAAATAAGCACAAAAATATGATCATAACTGATGATTAACTTTTAGCTACCTGAGAAGTAGATCTTGTTCAGGAAAGAGACTGATGATCACACTTATTCAAATTCTGATAGATTAACCGAAATGAACAATTCTATTTTTCAGTACCATTTAAGGAAATTCAGAATTCATTAAAAATAGCCAATAATGTCTCTCATACTTCCAAATGGACATTTTAAAACCATAAAACACCTTAAATGAAGAATACATTTCACAAATATTCTTTTGTGCATATTCAAAGAGAAGCTAATCCCAAACATGTTTTATGGCTTATTACATAGTTGTTTTTTTAAACTATTCCTCAATTTTTAGATTACTCATTTATGGAAGAGATGATGTTATTGATCTTATGATTAATAAATATGTGTGTCATTCTAAAATAATTTTTTTTTTCAAAAAGAAATGAGTATTTAATAATTCTAAATTTTTTTTTCTTTTTACAAATAGATACTTTAAACTTCAATCTTATGGATTGTGAAACCATATACAAATATTTTTTAACTTAATTTTGTTCTAATTAACTCTTGAACTTCATTATTTTTATTACAGACACAATATTTTTAACTTTATTCTAATACATTTTTAAAACTTATCAATCTTTTATAAATATTTTATTCTAACATGTTGAAGTTAAATCGTTTACATTTAAAGTTAATAATCTATTTATTTTTATTTTTTTTACAATTCACTTTTAAAAAATTAAAAAAAATATTTAGAGAGAAAGAAAATAATTAAATAATTAAAAGATCTATTTATTTTTTAAAATAATTTTTAATTTAGTAGATTTATTTAACTGTTTATGTTAAAAACTACAGATTTTAATAAACATAGTACTTTAATTTAATTTTTTTATTATATGATAATTTTGTCTTTTAAAAATTAATCTAATAAATTTGAAGAGTGGGATTTATAATATGTGTATCCTGAAAGTATTAATAATATTTAAATTCGAAATTTCATTTGAAAACATCAAATTTAATTTTATTCAATAGATAAATTTATTAATAATATATTTTTTATATACTGATTCAATTTAAATTATATTTTTCTGAGAAGCATGATAATTATTATATACATAAAGTTTATTAACTTATTGAATAATGAATAATTAAAATTGTATATAATTAGTTGATAATGTAAGAAGATTTTATATTATATTGATAGTAAATGAAAATTAAAATATTTAATCGTATTCTTCTTGTACACTATAAAACAAATTATTAAATAAAAATTAGTTTTAAAACTTAAAATAAACAGTTATTATATGGATTAAATTAAAAATTATTTTATAGATTAATTTTTTATTTCTTTTTAAATTAGTTTCTATCGTTAAATAGTTTCTAAATTGGTATCTAATTAGCTACCAAAGTTTTGCTCCTAAAATTAGAATATAAATAATTGGTAGTTAAAATCTTTGTAAATAATTGTTGTCAATATATAAATTATTTAGAATGTAAATAATTTCTATCAAGTTAGAAATTATTTAATAATAATAAAAACTAATTTAGAAATTAAATTTTAGTGTTAGATTCCTAATTTAGTTACTACGGTAATTATTTTTTGTCTCTAAAATTGGTTTTTATATAATTTAGATTATAGAATTTAAAATGTAATTTTTAAATTTAAAAATATATTTTTAATTATAGAATTTGAAAAGTATTTTTAAAATATTTTTTGAATTTTAGAATCTGAATTTTTTTTAAGAAATATATCGTAGACTATAAAATTTATAATATATTTTTTCTAAACCGTAAACTTAATTTGAAATGTAATTTTTTTGAAAAGGATAATAATTACTGAATTCTTATAATTCAAAATATTTTTTTAAATAAACATATTCAATCTGAAAGTTATTTTCAAAATAAAAAAATATGAATAAAATAATGGATAATTTTAAAATTTTAAGAAATATAAAGTGGCGAAAGAAAAATATTTATACTTATACAAAAATAAGTATGAAATTTACTAATTTATAAACATATTTATGATCCGTTTGTTTCAAACACGGATTTTCAGAAACGAAAAAATTGCAAAAAAAAACTCACAAATTAATAAGTAAAAAATTAGGTAAAAAGGTTTCAATTTTCTTTCTTCACAAATAGAATCAAAGATTTGAGAGGATATTTATATAAATTTATTATATCTAGTAAATCACCGAAAAACTTCCATCAACCTTCCTTTCAGTTTCCTCACTATTTCTTTTCAAATTCACTCCAAATGGAAACAAAGAATTAGTGATAACCAGTGAAACTCTTTGTTTAGTTTTAAGATGTTTGTATTAATATTTAACCCTACTTAAGGATTTGTGTGAACCTCATGAATTGTGGTTCTGTGTAGAGTGCTCCATATATCTTCATGTTCGGAATTAATGTATACGCTCTAGAATCTAGTATTCTGCTATAAACTTAGTGAGTGACTTCACATATCAATCTGGAATCAATCTGTCCCCTTGTTAACATATTGAATCACATTCATCTTCAATTCACATATTCAATGTACTTAATTTCAATTCATTGGTAACTACTTTTTTTAGAAGGGAATGCAACGTTTTTGGAAAAGAAAAAACATACAGTAGCCGAAAACTGCATGACAGACCTTATCAAATTGAAAATGAAAGAAGCCATGTTAGCATACAAATAGAAATCAACATAATAATAATATGCAAATTCATGCATCTACTACACTTCAATTGGTTGTCCTTCAGCTTCATTCCTCATCTCCTCCTTCATTTTCCTTATAAACTCTTCGAACTTTCTATTCAATTCATCTGTATTTTCTAGTTCATCTTCCTTTGTTTCCATTGTTGTATCAGCACCTAATTCATCATCTTCTTCTGCAATAAACAACGCGTCTGTGTCATGTTCAGCTGCTGATACTTGTTCAGAATATTCTTCTTGCATTTTCGCTTCTTCAAATTCCCGTTCTTCAATCGTAAGAAAAGCTCCTTCAGAAACTTGTGCCTTGGTTCCGATCGTGGAAGCTTGAAATTCTACTTGAATGGCTAGAAGAGCAAGGATGGCATTACAGATGATAAACATGTATTTTCTTTGAAGAGTGCGAGTGAGCATGAGTATGGAAAAGCCAGAAGAGTAGCATACAAAGAAAGAAAACACACACACTGATAAAACAAACTGCAGACTTGTTTTCAATAACTTGTAATTCAGTCTCTTCTTCATATCAACCTGATAGGATCTTAATTGGGTGTTAAGTTTGCTCTTCTGCCAAACCCTAGATTAATGGATTGTAAGGCTACAAAGAATTTAAGACAGAAAGGAGTTGAGTTGAGAAATAGTAGCAAATCCTTGTATAGTATTTGCTTGGGCTGAGTGAACAAATTAAGGAACTCTAACCATCCTCTTATTTATAAGCATGAAATTGACCTAGTTTTTATCATGATACTGATAGTGACGATATGATAGAAGTGGAATTTCGCAAGCAAGCACTAAACCAAAGCATATTGAAAAGAGAGAATGAAGAAAGAATGGGAGAAAGATGCTTTCATTTATGAAAGAAGTTGTGTGAAGTTTCTAGCTGCCACCAGTCTCCACCGACAACTACATGCATCAACACTCTCAAACACAAATTAACTATTGTTTAAGTGTCAATATCCAACCTATATTGTTTACATTTGCCTTTTTTTATTCTCTTTGGAACTATTTGTAAATATATTATTAAAAAGAAAAGATGGAATCAAATTTTTTCCTAAATTAATATTAATTTATGCATAAACTAGTTTTTAAAAATATTCTTCTATTAACATATTTAAAATATGTTTTAATTAAATCAGTGTTAATTTGTGAAAAGTTAATGTTTTTAATTCTTGCATACACTTATCATAATTAATATTTTGATACGTGTCGTTGCTAATCTACATATTTCGTTTATTCATATTCGAATAACTCCTTACATGTTTAAATAAATAATTATTATGTATTAATAGTTATAGTCAGTGTACGACATCACCTACAGTAAATTGACTATCCTTACGGGTCTAAAATAATAATTTGTTCACTCGATTGATTTGGAATTAAATTGAAGAAAATATATGTATTAAATGAGGGCAAATTTAAACTCTAAACCCTAGTGTAAAATGCAAAAACAAATACTACTTATGAGACTTTACGAACAGATGCACACGTAAAATTGTGGTGACATTTTTTAAATTAAGTTCATTTATAAATGCAGCTACTTGTAACAGCCGCACTCGTAAATGATGTGCTTTGATGTACAAGTGTAACTTTAAATATAGCTGCACTTGTATATCATTTTTACCATAACTTCCCTTCAGAAGCGCGCTATTCACTACTCTTTCTTTCTTCAAAAGTGTTTCACGTTTGCACTCTGCTCGCATTTGCGTTTCGAGTTCCTCTCTTCTTGCTGCTTCATTCATACTGCGTTCGTGTCTTCGTGGTAAGTTTTTGATCTCTCTTTCTTCTTCACCAATGTATATAAATTTTTTCGTTCATATAGCTTCATTGACAGCTTCATTGATATTGTTGCATTGCCTTCGTAGGTTCCTCTTTGCTTTCTTGTGTGCTCTGTCGCTGCTTCCGCGTTCACCACCTTGTCCGCTGCCGCCATCGTGCCACTCTTGGCAACGTTGCCTTCACACACAAGGTTGGTGATGTTTTGTATTTTTTGATTTTTTTTTAATGTTATGAATTATTTTTTTATGTATTATAATTTGTATTTTTTAAAATTTATATTATTTAGTGTTTATTTTAATTTTAATTTTAATTTATATTATGTTAGTTGTTAGTTTAGAATATAATTATCGTGTTTGTATTGAGTCCGAAGATTTTCCACCCTCGGCAATTGATACGTGTTGGTATTGAGTCCGGGGGTGTTCGATCCTCGGCAAACGTGTTAGATAGAACACTGATTAAAAAACAGCTGAATGACTATTTAAGAATAGAATGGATCGAAATTGGATTAATTCTCTTCGCATAAGTGATGAGTACGAAAGAGGAGTAGAATAATATACAATTTGCACAACGTAACGCGATTAATGGTGGTCATGATGGAACAAAGATCAGGTGTCCGTGCGTTAACTGTTTAAATGGAAGGATACTGGATGTTAAGATAATGAGGGAGCACCTTCTATGTGACGGGTTTCTTCGATCTTATAAAACTTGGACATGACAGGTTGAATTGTTAAATTTACCACGTGTTTTCGTAACTGAAGAATATGTCGAGTCCACCATGGATGATGCAGTACATCATGATCGATTGGAGGACATGATTCGTGATGTGGGAGCTGAGTCTTTTGCAGAAGCGCATGGATATGGAAGTATGTCAAGTGATGCAGAGACTTCATTGTATCCTGGATCAACTAACTTCACACGGTTGTCGGTGGTGTTAAGATTGATGAATTTGAAGGCAATAAATGGATGAACTGATAAAAGCTTCACGAAATTGCTTCGGTTGTTACGGTAGTCGGCAGTGTTAAGATTGATGAATTTGAAGGCAATAAATAGATGAACTGATAAAAGCTTCACGGAATTGCTTCAGATGTTGAAGGATATGCTTCCAGAGGGAAATACTCTACCTAATCGTAATTATGAGGCCAAAAAGATTTTTTTTTCCAATGGGTATGGAGTATAAAAATATACATGTATGTCCTAATGATTGTATATTATACCAGAAAGATTTTGAATTGTTGAAAAGTTGTCCGAGGTGCGGGTTATCACGTTATAAGTTGAAACAAAAAGATGATGATACTATTGAAGATATAGAAAAGCATAGACCCACAATGAAGGTTATGTGGTATCTTCCCATCATTCCAAGGATGAAGCGTTTGTTTGAAAACCCAAATGATGCTAAAAATCTTAGATGGCATGCAGATGAGAGGAAATGTGATGGCATGTACTGACATCCAGCTGATTCTATTCAGTGGAAGAAATTTGTGTTGATCAAGATTGATCAAGTGCTTTGAAGAATACATATCCTATGTGTTTGATGAAAGGCTGATGTTGTTGTTGTGTTTGGGTGGGATCTGGGTAGTTTAATTTGTAATCCACTCCTTTGTTGAGTCTAAAGCGAATGTGTTTTAAATCCTTTTTAAAATAAAGTGTTTTTACAACTAAGTGAAAAACAACCTGTTGTTTTGTCGAATCAATCGGTTGTTTTACTCTTAGGAGTTTTTGAAAAGGTTGAAAACTGTTTAAGTTTGGTTGACTTAACAACAAACCAAACAATCGGTTGTTTTGTGGTTTCAACCGATTGTTTCTTTGAAAATCCTAACAGAATTTTGTTTTGGTGGTTGAATGTGCTTTAAATGATTTCCAATTGAATACGCTCCTTCAATAATTTCTTTGACCAATCTTTGGAAAATATAAATGGTTTGTTTATGTTTTCAAACAAACAAGAGAAACATATTTGAGTTTTTCAGTTGTGAAAAAGTTGTTTTCAAGATTTGAACATTCACATCAAGCTTTGTGTTTTCTAAGAGAGTGGAATAGGATTGCAATTGTATTGATTTCAGATTGTTCTGTAAACAAGTGTAATCCCTTCTCAATCTACTATATTTTTGGTGGTATGTTGCCAATGAGTGTTGTGTGCTCTTGAAGTGGTCAAGATCAATACTCTTGGTGTGTGTTTTGCCAAAAGGAGTGTGTTTCTTGAAGGGTTCAAGGTCACTACTTTGGTGGTTTGTGTGTTGTAATCTGGTTTGATTACTTAGTGGATTACCTAGTGGTTTTTTGGGGACTGGATGTAGCTCTTGGCTTAAGAGTGAA
>Ga0123342_1003148_pt1 | contig 26812 bp, 15 predicted proteins | sample Turbeawhitnodule_FD_89960 | JGI IMG/M metagenome (GOLD analysis project Ga0123342, IMG submission 89960) | Root nodule microbial communities of legume samples collected from Mexico - Turtle bean Mexico white nodule | ecosystem: Host-associated > Plants > Roots > Nodule | place: Mexico: Nepantla...
CAAGTGAGGTTGTTGTTGTCCCTTGCTTTGTCTCCTTAGGTTATTCAACCTTGAGTCTTTAATCCAGCTCCCTTTTAGTGATATAGCTTTCACCAAAACAAAATTTTAGCTCCACTACTCACCAAAACACTTTTTTATGTAAATTTCACCAAAGAGAGGTCAGACAAGTTTTAAAGCAACAAAACTCAAATTTAAAAATCAAAGACTACTGCAAATGGAGTTGATATTTGACAAGACTTGAAAGAGTATTCAAAAGAATTGACAAGCAAAAAATTAAGGCACACAAAGTGGAATCCTAGTTAATGGAACTAGAATAGATGAATAAAACCAAAACAACACTACAAAAATTTTTTGTGTAAATTTTTCACAACTTCCCAAATTTATGCTGGACAGAATACTTCAAAATTGAGCTTGAAATTTTAACCACAAAAACTTCAATGTTTTAGCTCAAAATAGGCGTTGGAATTTCACCAAAACAGTGAGCCAAATAATTTTAATATTTTTTTCAAGATCACTGACACATCATCGTTTTTTCAGAGTTAGAATTTTTGCAATCTGTTCATTTTTCATTTATCATTTCTTTTGTATTTTGAATTTTGATGTAATTCTTTTTTTCACTTTTTCTCAACACATAAAACTACTCAAATCCAAAATTTCAGAATTTTTTACCCACATAATTAATTTCTGGGAAAGATTCCAGCCATCATAGTAACAGTGATGGCAGAGAAACCCTAAACTGAAATTAGAAAACAGTAAGGAAACTTCAAAAACCACAATGAAAATGATTGGAAAAAGAACTTGTATGGAACTAACACACAAGTATGAACTCAAATATGAAAATATAAAATGCACCAAAGCTTAAAAAATAGAAATATAAACTGCACTCAAAATCAAAATCAAGCAACCAAATCAACAATAAAAGGCATCACTAGGAATTTATGACATTGTAGGATCAACATGACTTTGACAAAACTTATATGGATTCAAAAATCAAAAAAGACTCAACCACAAACACTTTGCACCGATTAAAACATCAATAAGACTCATAAAATTAAAAAAAAAAAACAGCCAACACAAAATACTCAATGGAACCTAAAAACAGTTTGGAAGCTCAAGAACAATTTGAACCAAAATAAAACCGTACAGCAATTTAAAAACAGTAACATAATTAAAATGACATAAAAAAACATCAAGACAATCAAGGCAAGATGAACAACACGGATTTGAAGAAAACTCAAAAATAAAATGAAGAGAACACTTATCTCTTGAAGAACCAAAGCTCTTGAAGAACAACCCATCATTTGGTATCAACCCATCATAACATGTGCCTAATCAATTTATGGTCGTGTAATGAAAATATTAGATCACCCAATATGACATAAGTTGCTTAATAAGTTTGTGGTTGTGCTCGCTTTCATCGTTTTATTGATTGTCCATATTCAAATTACCATACAGGCTAAGGCTAGACAATTGCTTAAGTTATGAAAAATGAACTTACTTGTGTCACAGAGGGTTAAACTTTAAGCAAAAGTTATAGAACTAGGTTGACATTGCCTGATAAGGTCAATCTTTGTAGATACCACCTGGTAAGTTCTAACGTCTGATAAGGTTTATTTTCATAAATATCGTCTAATAAGGTCAATTTTATTAGATACCACTTGATAAAGTCGACTTTCTGATAAGGTCGACTGCTTGATAAGGTTGATTTTCGTAAATACCACCTGATAAGGTCAATTTTAATATATATTATATGATAACATCAATTTTTGGTACATACCACCTAATAAAGTCAATTTTTGTAAATGCACCTAATAAGGTCAGGTCGATTATCGTCTGATTATGTCAATATTTGTAGATACAATCTGATGAGGTAGATACCACCTGATGAGATTGATTTTTGTAGATACCGACTGGTGAGATCGATGTTTGTAGATACTGCCTGATGAGATTGATGTTTGTAGATATCGCCTGATGAGATCGCTTTTTGTAGATACCGCCTGATGAGATTGAATTTTGCAGATACCGCCTGATATGATCGATTTTTGCAGATACTTCCTAATGAGATTGTTTTTTGCAGATACCGCCTGGTGAGATCGATTTTTGCAGTTATCTCCTGATGAAATCGATTTTTACAAATACCACCTCATGTGATCAATTTTTTCAGATTCCGCTTGATGAGATCGATTATTTCAGATACCGCCTAATGAGATCGATTTTTTCATATACCACCTGATAAGATTGATTTTTTCAGATATTGCATGATGAGATCGATTTTTGTAGATACCAACTGAGGAGATCGATTGTTGTAGATATCGACTGATGAGATTGATGTTTGTATATATCGCCTGATGAGATCGATTTTTGCAGATACCGCCTGATGAGATCGATTTTTGCAGATACCGCCTGATGAGATCGATTTTTGTAGATACCACATGATGAGATCAATTTTTGTAGATACCCCTGACAAGGTCAACTTTTGTAGATACCCCCTGACAAGGTCAACTTTTGTAGATACCTAACAATATCAACTTTTGTGGATACCACATGATAATGTCAACTTTTTTAGATACCACAAGACAAAGTTTTTTTTAGATACTACCTGATAAGGTTTGTTTTTGTATATATTGCCTGTGCACGACCTTCGACAGACATTTGTCTAGACATGACCTTCAATAGTTCTTCATCACATGGCTTCCTCCATTAAATAGCGCAACATTTACGCTTATTCCCATATCCGTTTATGCTCGACGCGAGCCTCTTCTCTTTGACTCTCTTACTCAACGTAGGCTTCTTCCCGTAGTCGTTCTCGTTCAGCCTAAGCTTCTTCTGCTCGTCGTTTGGCCCATTTTCACATGGTAGTTCATCTATGGTATCCAAATCTTACAAAGAGTAGGAACATGACCATCGTCTTCAGGTTGAACTTGTCTTTGATTCCTCATGATGTTGCAAGTCATTGTGTGGAGGTAGAAAAATTCTAGCCACACAAAGGACACCATTGTTTTGGTTCAAAGTTTAAATGACTTCCAACTAGAAGATTTCAGTTAGGTTTCATTATTTATGGTAAGAGATGTATTTAAACCTTAACCAATTGTTTGTTATCCTCTAAATCTTAACTAATATTATCTAATATAGAAAATTTATATCTTTCCCAACTGATAGAAGATCAAGCTAACAGACTAGCTACATTACATTGTCTCTTAATAGGATTACATTGTCTCTTAATTGGAAATGAGACTAACTACTAGTAAACTACTAAATTTCACATGAGTGATGATAAACCTCGATCATTCAATTAGAGAACTCTCAGAGATACAAATCAGCTGTTAATTCAAACAATGAAAGGGAAGGAGAAAATTGAGATTTATTTGTTCAAATTCTTTTCATTGAAGGAAAAGAAGAAAAACACGATTCTTCCCTCCAAGTGGAAACAGCGTAAGTTCTTTCTCTCACGAAACGTTACACTGACAGAAGGGTCACAGATAGTTTATCATATCATAAAAAAAATCTTACAATCTCAGACACTTCTTCCTTGATTCTCTTCATTCACAGCTGATCAATTGGCATCATTATCGGGTTTTGAAGCATCTTCTTCCTCAAGTATCTTCCCATCTCTCGGAACCAAGCACGGTACCCCATTTTTTATCTAACAAGTAAAAAGAACACAGAAACATAATTACATGAGTCTACTCACCATTAAACAAAATGCTCATTATTATTGGAGAGAGGGGTAACTTTACCCTGTAATAAACTTTTCAATACAAACATTTTATAATTTTTCAAGATTCATAAATTTACAGATAGAACAAACAACAGATTGATAATTGCTGGAAAATGGGGCTTATGCAGTAACCCTTAAGGAGACAATTAGGATTTCAGCAACACAACAACATGGTTAGCAGACAAGGAACCTTAAAATTCCCAAAAGGATGAAAAAAAAGGAACAGAAAGTGAAAATTGAAAGGAAAGAGAAGAAGGGAATTAGAACCGACGGGAAAGGCAACGCCAATAGCATCACTGATCAGGGAATTTGATTCCTCACAATACCTGCAAAACCAAAGAGAGATTATTAGTAAAAAAAACTGAAGAAAATATAAAAAGTTTATAAGGAAATTCAGAGAGGAAACCTTAAAGGTTGCTTAGAGAGAGGGCAAACGAGGATGTCGGATAGGGTTTTGGCTGCTTTTTGCAGAACCTCTTTACTTCCTCTCACCATTTCTTCTCAACTTCGCTCTTTCACGTTGCACTGCTACCCCTCTCAAACAATTTTCTTAAATTACCAAATGGCCCTCTAATCATTTTTGTTATTCTAGATCTCAGGCTCCATCACGCCAACAAAAGAAATATTTTTTTGTTTTTCTGACGTAATGCTTAGAAATAACTTTCCTTAAAAATAACAAAAACGCTCTTTTTTTCCCTTTTATTCGGCAATAACCATGTTAAGAAATAACTTTTTTAAATTGTGTTGAGATTGAATTATATCAGATGAAATAAAAAAATGTTATTATTTAATTTATATTCATTAAAGTTTCCTTATAACAATTCCAAAGTTTTATTCCTTTGATAAGGTTGACTATACTATACGATCATACTACTATAATCCACGATGAAAAATCAACGTTTCAAAAATATTATTTACTTTATTGGAATTTTCGTCAAATTAATAGTTTTAGCGTCTAAAACCTTTTTTTCCCGAATTTAATTCCTTAATATTTTTATAATTCGTCAGTTTGTTCGATTTTTTATTTCATTTTTCATAGTCATTTATTATTTTTTACATGAATCGAGGGATTATGTGAGGTAACAGTGGTAAAGACTTGTCATCAACAGCAATTTGATAGTGGTTTAATATAAATACAAATTAAATAAAGTTATAAATAATTAAAAATTAAGAAATCAGAATTGCATGGAAGAAAATACAGTAAACAAATTATTGATAACAAAAACTTAAGAGACTAAAATTATAAAAGAAATAGAGATCAAAATTGTGAATTTTTCAAAATATAGAGTTTAGGATTATAATTAAGTCTATTTTCTTTATTAAATTTCTCTAATTTTTTAGGCCATTCTTTTAAAAAAAAACATGAAATTTATGCTTGGTCAAAGAAATCTCAGCTCAATTGTAGCACTAATATTAATTTTTCTCAAAATAATAATAATAATTTAGAAAAACATGAAATCTTTAAAAAACTGTTTGAAAACCATGATACAATGGAGGAAAAAGAATAATGTTTTTTTTTTTAATTTTTGAGAAAACGTGACTTATAGGCTATTTTTCAAAATAAATAATCAAATTTATAATATGAAGTAGATTGTTAATTTTAAGTATATAAAACTAATGTTTTTTTATTAAGAAAAAATGTTTTCTACTCGATTGAGTAGACGTGTTTTTTAATATTCTTATTATATTATATCTAATATTCATAATTTATATATATATATATATATATATTTTGTAATCAAAATATATTTTTTTTATAGAAATTTTAAATATTTATATAAAATTAAAATAAAATATTTAAAAAAATTATTTCTATTTTTCAACAGAGGAGCTTCATCATGTATAAGCTCTTGTGTAAATATATGATCATCACATATTAAAACAAATAAACATAATGCAAACAACAGGTAAATTAATTATTTTTAAGACTTTTAATATAAATATAACTCTAAATATCCATATAAAGCCATAAATTCTAATGTATTTTCACACAAAAACATCAAGTATCTATCATAATTTATTTTTTTATTTTTTTATCAGTGTCTATCATAATTTATAATTTATCTTTCTCATGTCAGACTTTTATTGACTCATAACTATAGGCATTTTACTCTACTTCCGGAACACTCGTATATTGAAATTAACATCCAGATGCTTGTCTTGTCATACTACTCATTGTCTCAATCATGCGCATAATCATCTCAATATCTCGTCATCTCATATGACAGGGTGAATTTATATGACATGGAAGATCAAATTATATTTCAGATTGCAGACAAAATCGTGTGAACCTCCTTCGACTCTCACAAACTGAATAAATAACCTCATTTATGTGATTTCATTACATCATTAGAGTCACAGGATCGTCTTATTCACAGATAGTCACCAATCAATACATCTTGATAACAATATCGACACAATATTTTCTTTCCTGAAAATAATGTGTCTTGATCACACATTCACATCATTCCATACTTCATGCAACACATTAATACACCATTCAATCATGACATGAACTTTCACACAAATCCAAATATATCACCAAAATTTACTTAAACTCATAAGCAATTACTTTTAATCATATTTTTAAATAAAAATTAAAATTTACACTTAAAAATAATAAATTAGTCTCTTAAAAGAAAAAAAAAAGAATAATTTTTTTTAACTGGCTTGAGTGAGAATTTGCTCACTTGAGCGATATTGACCGAAAACACCCCAAAATTCACCCCATTTCCACTTGAGCAAGAACCTCTCCCGCTTAAGCAAAAATAGACCAAAGAGCACTTCATATTTTCATTATATTCTTACTTGAGCGAGAAAATTCTCGCATGTACAATATATGTAGAAAATATTTTGTAAAATCATATCTATTTCACATTTTCACATTATCCTTTACGTGATTTATCAAACTATTCAAATACATTTATTTACCTATTCAAATCAAAACTAATGTAATTCTCCAACATATGCCACATTTACAATTTCACATTATAATCTCAATCAAATTCTAATATACAAAAAAATAAACAATCATGCAAAAAAAATTAAAATTGGTGACCACGTCACCCCCACATTCGAATCTTCTAATCTAAGGTTCTATTGAAAAGAATAAAATTGGCTTCGCTTACCTAAACTTCAGCAGATGCTCACTAAGAGCTCTAAATCCTAAAATTGTTTATGAAGATAAAAACATCACATACAAGCCTACTAAAGACAAACCTAATGAGATCAAAACTAACTCAAAGAAAAAAGAATAAAATAAACTTACTCTATCTGAGATTTTGATCTAGCATAAAGTTCGTTGCCAAGAATCCAATGACAAACTCCAATCATTGATTTGATGAGTGGAAAGGTTAAAATCTTACAGAAAAAACAAAGAAAGAAAAAAAAACTTCTACAAAGATGGTGATTCTTTTAAAATGAAACATGAATCATTGAATTTTCTATTTAATACTCTTTCGTTTTAATAATAAAATATTTAGATGTCATTTAAAATATATCACTTTTACATATTATTTTCTAACTCCTCAAAGCTTTTGATTCTTCTTTAAACCAAAAATACTTTTCAAAACATTTAGATTTGACATAAACTGATAAAATCAACTAAATATTACTTTTTCTTATTTTTTTTCAATTAGTAAAAAATATATCAAGATTATAAATAATTTTATACCATCATTAAATATTTTTCACAAATTTATTCATAAAAATAAGAAGAAAAAATGAAATTAGTGTTTTCACATCTTCATATATAATAAGTTCATTTTTAAAAGCTTTTGTATATATTTTTTCTAAATTATTTCCATACTTCTTATACTATATAATTTTTTACACTAATTACTTTAAAGTTTTTTGTAATGAGAAATATTTTAAAAGTTACAAAATGTGTCATAACATGTTTAATTTAACAAGAAAGCAGGGAAAGGTTAATGTGATACCTAAGAACAGTGTGTGTGGTATGGTGGGTGAAACGCACCGTTTAGTGTTTGCATCGTGAACACAACACAAGGCACGCAGTGGTCTCGCCACAGAAGAGCGCGAGCTGAGAAGAGAGGCATGTTCGCCGTCAATGGCGATTAAGCTCTCCGCATCAGAGAATAACTGTGAAACCCAACCTCCAAATGAATGGCCAGAGTCTCCACGCGCCAACGGTTCCCATTCCGAAGCACCTTGCTCACGCGCCCCATCACCACCACCACTCGCACTTCATCTTCTTCGCTCACTGAAGCACAAAACCCAAGATTTTCCCTCTTCTCACAATTCGAAACGCTTCTTCGAAACTCGTGCCGAAGTGCCCGTCACCTCCTTCAAATCCAAGCCCTCCTCGTCACTTCAAGCCTCTTCCGCAACCCCTTCTTGGCACGCACCGTTTTGAGCCGTGCCTCCCGCTTATGCGACGTCGCTTACACCCTTTTGATCTTTCGCCACATTAACTCCTCCGACACCTTCTGCGTCAACACCGTGATCCACGCCTATTGTGATAGCGATGCACCTCATCAAACTGTTATATTTTACTTCCGCTCTTTGATGCGTGGGTTCTTTCCGAATAGTTATACCTTTGTTCCACTCGTTGGCTCTTGTGCGAGGACGGGTTGCGTTGATTCTGGGAAAGAGTGCCATGCGCAGGCCACCAAGAATGGTGTTGACTCTGTGTTGCCTGTCCAGAACTCTTTGATTCACATGTATGCTTGTTGTGGGGGTGTTCAGCTTGCTAGGGTGTTGTTTGATGGAATGCTGACAAGGGATTTGGTCTCGTGGAACTCGATCATCGATGGCCATATGATGGTTGGGGAGTTGAATGCTGCACACCGACTGTTTGATCAAATGCCTGACAGGAATTTGGTTACCTGGAACGTAATGATTAGTGGGTATTTGAAGGGTAGAAACCCTGGTTATGCAGTGAAGTTGTTTCGCACAATGGGTAGATTGGGAATGAGGGGTAATGCTAGGACTATGGTCTGTCTGGCTACAGCGTGTGGTCGGTCGGGTAGACTCAAGGAAGGGAGATCAGTTCATGGGAGCATTGTCAAGATGTTCGTGAGGTCAAGTTTGATTCTAGATACGGCTTTGATTGATATGTACTCTAAGTGCAGGAGGGTGGAGGTTGCGCGGACAGTGTTTGACAGGATGACCGAAAGAAATTTGATTTCATGGAATGCAATGATCTTAGGGAGCTGCATTCAGGGGAGTCCTGAAGATGGACTGAGCCTGTTTGGCGAGATGGTTGGGATAGATGGAAATGACAGGGAAGAGAGTTTGAGGTTGCTCCCGGATGAAGTAACCTTCATTGGCATTCTCTGTGCCTGTGCTCGGGCGGAGCTGTTGGCTGAGGGCAGGTCTTACTTCAAAAAGATGACTGAAGTGTTTGGTGTGAAGCCAAATTATGCTCATTTTTGGTGCATGGCAAACCTTCTTGCAAATGTGGGGCTTGTTGATGAGGCAGAAGAGTTTCTGCGAAGCATGGCAAAATTTGATGGGCATATGTCATGTGAGACATTGTTATGGGCAAGTTTGCTTGGTTTGTGTCGTTTCAAGAGGGATGTGTACTTGGGGGAACGAATTGCTAAGCTTCTTGTTAACATGGATCCTAAGAACCTGGTTTGTTACCAGTTTCTACTGATCATTTATGCCGTTTCTGCTCAATGGGAGAATGTTTCAGGAGTGCAAAAACTGATGAAAGAAAGAAGGTTAGGGATAATACCTGGAAGCACTCTTTTGGACTTGAAAAATATAGTTCACAATTTCAGAGTGTCCAATAAAGACCAAGAGGGAATTGAAGAAGTAAATACGATGATGGATGAACTAGCTCATAGATTCAGGTTGCCAAGTGGAGATTTAAGCCGGTCAGTAGATCACAAAGAAAGTACTAGCTAGATTATCAGAGAAACCCTTGAACAAGTATTGTGAGAATTCAATTCACATTCTTTTATATAAGCTGTTGGGAATTTTGTCGGTCGAGAGATCTACTCACTCAACAATCATGTAGTATCCCAGTTTCATATAGATGCAAGTGTCACTTGGGGCATGCATACGGTTACTCACAGAAATCCCAATTTTGTATTGAGGTTTTGGATTTATGATTAAGCTTATAATCTTGTCGAAGTTTACGGTCGCTTGTGCTGAACATACATTATGGATTTTTCGAAATGATTCCCCAAGGGATGTTAGAAATATGAATTTATTTGAATTTTTAAATTTACGCCAAAGGCAGTTGGGTGTGTTTGTTAACAATTACATTCGTTTTACGCTGTTAATACCGGGCCTGATTTACTGAAAAAAGCTGCATTGTAAAGACCTATTTTTCTTGCATCTCCATAGTTTTTTTCACACCTCCATAGAAATAATGAAATTTTCATTTTATGTTTAATAAACAAATAAATAAATTCACAACACTCTTCATCTTCTTCCTCTTCATGTTAATAGCAAATCCAACACCGTGATGAAGGGTCAAACGCGAAACTCATCTAGTAGGGAGTGCTTTTACCCAGGTTCCGATTGTGGATGCTTACCATCAAGTTGTGCACGACCTTGATACGATGGGGATCCTAGAATAATTTTATGGTTGTTATGAAAGAGTGTCTAGAAAAGGGATCATCTAGTACTACCGTGTCACGTGATAGTCTAAAAGATAAAAAAAAAATTATTTCATACAAGTGTCTATGGTAAAGATAAGTGACTAATATAATCTTTTAGTTAAACCCTAAACAGAGGAAAGAGGAAAAAATGATTTAGACGTCAAACCAATACACAAAAATTACAAGAACATGAATTTCGTGCATGAATTATAATGAAGGAAGAATATTTGCAATTCCCATCTATAGGAATTGATAGCAAACAACCAAACCAACAAACATAACAAGTTACACTTGATCTCACGTGGTACCTCTATAATCTTGAGATGTTTTTATGGAGAAACATGCAATAGATACATATTTGAATTGTACAGAGATAATGTATCTTTGGATTAAAAAAATCTTTTGAATTATGTTATTTTTATAAACGTAGTCCTTATCATAGACACTCTTAAGAAATATAGATCCTCTATAAAATCCATAATCTCTACAGAGATCACGAGGAAGAATACCTTATACTCCAATTTTATGGAAAAATGTGATAGATATTTTATTTTAACACTTTAGTATATATTATCTATTCAACAAAATTAAAATAATTCAAATGAAATGGTTATATAAGTATAGTGATTCTTAATTAATGTTTTTTAAAATATATTTTAAATTGTTTAATCTAAAACGTATCTCCAAATCCAAATGAATCTTCTAAATGAATAATCTTCTTAATTGTATAATTCATAATATTTTTTTTCAAAACATATTCTAAATTATACAATCTAAAACATCTCCCTAAATCTAAAAAATATTATAGATTATATAATTCATAATATATATTTAAACATAGTCAGAATTATTCTTAATTGTGAAAAAACCTTTTAAATTTTATAAAATTTATAATACAATTTTATTGCGGATTGTACCATACTAGAATTCTGTATTTTCCACGATTCAAAATTTACATAGATTCGGTTAATTTTTTTATATTAAAATACATAAAAATGAGTTTTGATCTGTAATACATAAAAATTACTTTGGTTATCTAGATTGATTCTCTATAGTTAAAAACTGAAATCCTGTTTTTAGTTTGACAAACAGTGCAGTTTAGCAGAATACTTTATTCCTTTCTCCGATTAAACCCCTCCTCTAAAAGAACTATAAAAAGGTGAATCAGTTCTTCCATGTTGGTGTATATATATAAATTCATCTCCAGTACGCTCTAGATTTTGAATGCAGTTATCAAGAATATAATTCCGACATGATATTCGGAATGTTCTGTGATAGCAGTCTAAGAACCTTCTTAGAAAAGTCGATCATGAAATGGTGTCTCCAAATCTTGCTTAGCTGCAACACCTTTACATTAGTAAGCATACAGTGGTCTTAGCACTCATTTAGGTGCTTACACTTATTACCAATACGGGATGATAATTTAGGAGCCAAAGATTATTGAACTCAATAACCCTCGTGTCAGAATAATCGCTTCCCCTCATCATAACTATTACTTACAATTCAAGCGCTCTTAACGTTCATGAAGGAAGATAATTCTGACTCGCGAACGCAGTCAACAAAAATAGTCTGAAATAGAAAACAAACAAGTATATAGCATAGGTAAATCTACAAGGAAGATCTTTGAAAAACAGACAAGCATAGCATAAAACCACAAGGCAGATCTTTGATTCAGATTTTATGACCTCAACAAAATCATTCAAAGGCCCATTGATTTTCCCGACGAACTTCCTCTTCTTCCTCAGGGGTGAAGTCATTCTTAATGTTAAAGGTCTTGCGAATTTCCTCTGGAGTCTTCCCCTTGATCATGTCTGCTACAGTCTGGCATGTAAGATCCAGCAGGCTCTTGATGTTCAGGTAGTTCGCAGCCTAAAAGCAAAATTCTCTCATTAATAATACGTAAGACTTAGCCTGTTGAATAAACAGACTATAAATTGGGATGAGATTCTTCACAAACTCCTTCTATGAGATTAAAATTTTAAAACAAAACTAACTTTTCCAAAAGCTAAAATTAACTTATTCACGTAATCTTCTGCACATGTTAATTTTAACTTATAAAGAAGTTTATTTCAATTTTTCTTCCCTTCTAGGAGCTTATATAGACCAAACAAGTTTTCCATTGCACAAATTATCCAAACATAGAAAATGAGGAAAAGTAGTAGGAATTCCAAGACTTCAAATGTAAATAAATGGAGTACATAAGGCAATCCTTCCCAAACATGGAAAATGAGGAAATGTAATAGCAATTCTAAATTAGAAAGTTAATAACTTTTGATAGAAAAAAAAAGGATAAGCTTATCATAAAAATGGGAAATTTCCCAAAAGGAATTGAGTGACAGCCAAATGAATGAAACGAATGGAAAGAGAGTCCACATGAAGTGATTTATTAAATAAACAAAAAAAACAGGAAATCTGGAGAACTATTCAACTCCGAAGAATTAGGGGTAGAGGTTATTGAGCAGCTTGAAAAAGCATATGCCCACTTAAGGAAAGTTGAAAGTGAAGCAGGACGGTTTTGGGTGAATGACATTGCAATTTCCAAACCATTAAAAGGAATTGATTTTATTTCTCTAAAGTGATCTTCACTTTAGACATAAATGCAGGAGACCTCAGACATTGATGAAAAATTTACAGATGAATATGAAGTCATGCACAACGAACTACAACATTGAATGAATCACATTGAAAATTCCCAAAATTTAATGTGTAGAGAACACAATCCTAAGGAATAATGAATGCCAGCAATGAGACTCTAAGAGTTCAGACTTTAATTACAAACACAAATTTGGTTCTCTAATAATGCTTTACTGAAGTTATGTTATGCAGAATCTCGTTGACTGATGAAGGGAGAGTTTAAGCAAGTTCACATAAGTCAACCCAAGTTTAATCAGAAAAGGGCTTGATAATGAGTTAACTCAGTTTTCTCTACCTAATATAGTAAACTCGCAAGAGTTTAAGAGATAACTAAAGAATTAGACAAACTTACACGCTTATATGTAAATAAACCATGTTTTTTCAAATGAACCAACACAAAAAGAAAAAAAAAGAGCAACCCTAACAGCTCATCAAACTCAACCAACCACAAAAATCATCTAGAATCTCAGATACGGTCAATTGAAAATATCTGGTCACATGATTGGCACAATATCCAGTTTACAATTACACACAACTCGAGGAACCAACTAATATCACCACGGATCACAGACATTCCGAATCATTAAACAGCAGCTCCGTAAATGACAGAACACCATAGCGCATAAACGAGAAGAATAAATAATCAATTAGTTAACTAAGTATTAGCCTAGTTCCTAAATAATCAAATAATAAAATTGCATAAACAGCCTCCCGAGTATTAAATACCAATCAATTTAGTCTTTACATTGATATATTTTGCTAACATACATACAGATACCATTAGCGAGATGTGATATATTTTAGTAACATACACACAAACATACAGAGACTAATTTGCGAGATTTTTCAACATTGAAGAGACTATCTAGTATCATTTGCAATATAATTAGTAAAATTCGAGGCATAAAATTGAAAAGGTTTTGAAAGAGAAGAACTGACCAGGATGAGATCAAAGAGCGTGGCCTGATCGACCTTGACGAAATCCGCGTCCCAGGCCTTGAGATCTTCCTCAGAGGGTTTGTCGTCGGGATTGGCGGCGTCGACGTGTTTTTTGCAGTACTCGATAACTTTGGCGAGGATCTTGCTGGTGACGTTGGGGAGAGGGATGCCGCTGTCGGCGCAGTCGTCCTCAATCATATGCTTTATCGTCTGCGACTCCAACGCCACCGCCTCGTCCACCTCGAACGCCTCCCCGTCCGAACTCTTCAGGGTGATCTTCCTCGCCGATGACATGATGATACGTAGACGATGATGATGATGCTGCTGATTCCGAACGAAAGAATCGAAAGAAAAGGGAAAGTCACGAACCCTAACTTTTCTCTGATTGGGATGAAAAGGCAATTAACGCGCTCGGGCCTTATTTATACTGCAAGAAGACCAACTCTCTCTCTCTATCGTTAGTTAGGTTTGATTTATCCATAAGATCATCATCACGCCCTCGTGTCTCTCCAACAGTTCTTCATCGCAAATAATTATTAATAATTATAGTAATAATAATTTATTCATCGAAAGTATTTAAACTTTTTTAAAAAATATACATTTTTAGTAATAATTTATTATGATTTTTAATCTATGTTTCTGAAATTATTAAAATAATTGTATTTCTAAATTGCTTCTCATAAAAAAAAACCTTGGTAAAAGAGATAAACATTTAAAAATATATCAAAATGAACACGTATTAATTTATATTCATATAAGAATTATATAAAACTAAATTATTTTTTAACTCACACAATAGACTTAATATATAATAGTAAAATTTATTTAATAAATTATTTTGAGATAAATTTTTATTTTTACTTTATATTTTTAAGAGTTTAGAGTTAACACATTCATTACCTTTTACCTTAAAAGCTTTCATCTATTTATAATTTTCTCATGAGTTATTTTCTATGGGAATAGAATATTTCAAGCTCATTTAAGGCCAATATTTTTCTAATGTCTTAGGGTTTTACTTGAAATTAATCTCATTGCAATTATAACTTACTACATCGAGAGACGAATGAAATAACATTAAGACATTTGACTTAGTGACTGATCTGTCTTGTCGAAAGACCAAATAATGTTATGTTCGCGTCATGTTATGTAGTTTTGGTTGGGTCGTTTGTCTGAGATAAAGATGTTTCCATATATGATGATAATGTGTATAACTTTTCTTTGAATTCTCTTCTTTTTCTATAAATGAATAAGGTATATAAAATTAAATTAATATAATATTATATTAATGAGAAAATAATTTTTCACATAAGGAAGGACTAATCAAATTTGCTAATACAACAACATCCATCAATGCTCAAACAGATGAAATTATAATTGAAAATATCATATATAATCAATTTTATTATCTAAATATATTTTGAAAAAAAAAATTGTTGATTTTTGTTAAAGTTGTTGTGAATTAAACATTGATAGAAAAGTTCAAATTGTGAATAAAATGAAAGAACTATTTTTTTGTTGCAAAAAGTTGAATAAAGTCAATAGATTAATAATTTTTTACTTTATTGCTTCATTATTTTTTTACACTACTTGAATGAAGATTAAAGATTGATGGAAATATTCAAACTTCGAACAATGTTGAAATTTGGAATCAGTAAATAATAATCAATTACTCGTAATACATAGAATTAATAATTAGTTATATATTTTTTTAGTTGATAATCGATTATAGATGGTCGAGAAGATGGAACATAATTGATTTTTGTTTTGTGGGTTCCACTCTCAAAGACTCTTCTTCTTCATCCCTGTGTGGTTTGCTTCCTACACACGATTGACGTAAAGATCTTTCTTTACTCTTTTTTAATTATATCCTCGGTTTTTTCCAGCACAACAAATCCAAAATTGTTAGATAAATATGAAAGAACCAGACAATCTTTTAATAATAATTTTAGATGGAAGGCAACGTTGGAAGAGTAAAGAAGAACATAAAATCCAAAATTGTTAGATATATATGAAAGAACCAGACAATCTTTTAATAATAATTTTAGATGGAAGGCAACGTTGGAAGAGTAAAGAAGAACATAAATGGTTATCGGTTTGAGGCAACGCCAACCAATGGAAGCATCAAATTAAATGAAGAAATGGAGCAACACCACATGTGAGAATGCAAATAGTTTTGCTGGTTGAGAATGTGAATAGTTTTGCTGGTTGAGAATGTAAATAGTTTTATTTGTCTAGGAAATCATATCTTTCATTGGGAAAGAGGGATCAATAATAAAAAGTATAGAAAGGAAACAAAATGAAGAAGATAAGGAAGGGTCAGGGTACTACTTCACTACTACAATTAACATTAAAATTATTATTAATTGTAACTTTATGTAATGATATTTTTATTTAATATGATAATGTGGTTTTTATGAATACATTAAATTGTATTTTTTAAATAATAGATAATTAAATTTCATAATATTATTAATTTATATATCATAATATTTTTAAATTTTAAAGATACACCAAAATTTTGTCAGCCAAATTTTAAATACTGATTTGCTTTTAAAATATATTAACCTTTTAATATTAAAATTATTTAAACACATTAATTTAATTAACAAAATTAATTTAAGTTAATAAAATGAAAAATTATATAATTATATTTAAATTTAAAATTTTATTTATTTATTTATTTATTTTAATTCTACATTATTTTATTTATAATTGAAATTTTAAATAATTTTAATTAACTAAATGTGCACAAAATTAATTATTATTTATTTTTTTCTTTTCTATACACAAGGTAAATTTGTAATCTACAATTTACATAATTCAAAATATCTTTATCACCATCACATCACTCACATATTTCAATAAACTTTTCTCACACATCCACTTTAACATACTCCAATTCAAACACCCTCAACTTTCTTCACACTTTCTTCTCAAATCTTCACACTTCCATTTCTTCACACATTCAACTTTCCACTCCCCAATCTAAACAAAGCATAATAATTACCATTTTAATAAAGAATAGTTTGGATTAAAAAAACTAAAGATATTACCCAAAAAAATATTAAAAAAATAAAGAAAGAAAATTTATTAGAAGAGACTATTACACATAATAACACATTAAGTATAATTTATATAGTAATTGTACCGTCCGGTCCTCGGGCGTTGACTAAAGTCAACATGATGGGACCCCGAAGTTGGGACCCTTGGAAAGTACAGCAGGACAGGAAGGAGTCTCCTTAGGCACACGGGTAAGGGCGGTCGTGGAGGGGGCGACACCGAGGCAAGGCGTGGAGGCCTCGGGCCTCGACACCTCAACAGTGAAGATGGACAAAGAAAGGTGATTTTCAAGCCACACCCCAATTACCAGTAGGGAGAGCCCCAGATCACGAGGGACCCGTGCATGGGGTGTAGGGACGCGACAGTACGCACCACCGTTAGAGAGCCACTGGGACAGAGACGACCCGCAAGGGTCACGTCCCAGAGGGTGATTTGCATGCATGGCACGTGAGTAGGGCAGGGAACTCCCAGGGCGGATGACTCAGAGATTGGTGCATGAGTTGGCATCCAAGCAGTCATCCCGTGCCAATTGCATTTTGGTAGGGCCGTCTTACACACTGGATGACCCTAAGTCTGGGTGTTAGTGTCGCTAAGACGTGCCTACAAAATGCTTAAGTCACAGCTAAACAAAAGGGCAATGACACCAAAGGTATATAAGGTTGACAACAGACATAACCAGGTACGTTTGGACATTTCTACAGAATACTCTACGTTTTCATTAGTGCAAGTTATGCATTTCTGAGAGAGAAACAAAGTGAGAGAGAACACACAGTGATCTCAGAGTTAGAGTTTGGTGTTCATTACCCAAGATATTGACTTGACCGTTGGAGTGCAAACGGTCGCGAGGGTGCCCTTTGTTTCTCTGTTTTCAGGTGATTCCACCGAGGAAGGGAACGTGGGAGCGAAGGGTTCTTAGAAGCGAAGTCAACAAAAACACACGAAGACGTTAGGTCAACCGACAGGAACATTTGGCACCCACCGTGGGGCACGTTCTAAAACATATGTCCCAACCGCAAGAAAGTTCAAGATTCATCGAGAAAGTTCGAAGATTCATCAAGAAAGTTCAAGATTCAACAAGAAAGTTCAAGATTCTTCAAGAAAGTTCGAAGAATCATCAAAACAGTTCAAGATCCATCAAGAAACGTTCAAAGAATGAGGAATTCAAGGCAAAGCTCCACTGCACCAATTGGAAGTAAAGGATTGACTCTGCAGCAGGTTATGGAGATGATGCAGGGCAGGAGGCGATGGCAGCGTCAAGGGCTGAAAAGGAGCGTATCCAGATGGACCTGGCGGCGCCGCAGGCAAGAAATGAGGAGTTGCACCACACCAATGAGGAGTTGCGTCGCGGGTTGCGAAACCAGTTTGGGAGTCGCGAAACAGAGGACCAAGAATGCGTTACGCCTCCCAGAGAGTTCCCCATGCCCTTCTCGCAGGTGATCATGGATGCGGTGATACCATCCACGTTCGTAGGGCTGAAAGCTACGTTTACTGGTATGGAAAATCCAGAGGCTCATCTTAACGCGTTTCATACGCAGATGATGCTGGTTGGCGGTTCTGACGCCGTGAGGTGCAAGTTGTTCTTGAGCACGTTGGTAGGGACGACAATGGACTGGTTCTTCAGTCTCCCAGACGACCACATGACTTCATTTGCACAGCTGTCGCAATTGTTCAGGGAGCATTATATTGCAAATCGCGCTCCCCCACCCAATTCTTACGACCTCTTTGACGTCAGGCAGTATCAGAGGGAGACGTTGAAGGAGTTCGTGAATCGTTTCGGGGCGCAGGTGGTGAAGGTCGCCACCAAGGATGAGACAATGATGGTTCATGTGTTTCAGAAAGGGATTTGTCTTGGCCCTTTCAGTGAATCCCTCATCAGGAGCCGCCCCAAGACCTTTGCTGAGATCAGGCGTCGTGCGGTGGTGCACATCGCAACAGAAGGTGAAGTGAATGAAAAGCGCGCGTATGTTGTCCCCACGTGCACCGGCGTGTGCGCAACCCATGAAGGTGCATGAAGCTGCAATGGGCAAGAAGAGCCAGGGGAGGAAGCAGCCTTATGAGTCTAGAAAGCCCCAGGCTAAGGGACGAGCGAGAGAGGATAAGCCTGTGAGGCACAGTTTCGTGGTGGAGCCGAAGGATCTCATAGCCGTGCCCAACATAGTAGAAAGGCTAAAGATCCCAATGAAGACTGACAAGGTGCTGAGACCCCACAAGTATGCATGGTGCGAGTTTCACCAGGCATTCGGTCACCCCATACGCAGCTGCTTGGCGTTGGGGCATCAGTTGGATGTGTTGGTGAAGAGTGGGTTTCTGAATGACTATCTGGCAGACTCACAGGGGACTGGGACCTCAACAACGTCAGGAGAAGATCAGGGGCATGAGATGCTTGTTCATGGGGAGATCCATACGATCTCAGGTGGATTCTTAGGAGGTGGATGTACTGCCTCTCAGCGCAAGAGGTATACACGTTCGGTGATGTCGGTAGAAGCGCAGGTGGAGGATGACGTGCTCGACATTGACCTTGCTTTTACGAAGGCCGACCTTCGCAACGTCATTCCACATGATAACAACCCTGTGGTGATTTCGGTGGTAATCGCAGGGAGGAAGGTGAACAGGGTGTTAATGGACCAGGGCAATTCAGCGGATGTAATGTTCTGGTCCATCTTTAACAAGTTGCAGCTGTCTCCTGACTAGCTCAGACCCTATACAGGGTTTTTGTACGAATTTGCGGGAGATCAGGTGGAACTGCGGGGGTATTTGGAGTTGAGGACCACCTTTACAGATGGCTTCACATCCCGCATAGAGAATATAAGGTATCTAGTGGTTAATGCACACTCAGCCTATAATGTCTTGTTGGGAAGACCAGCTCTGAACAGGTTAAGGGCGGTGGCGTCGACACGCCACATGAAGATGAAGTTGTCAAACCTGAGTGGGAAGATGATAGTGATTAAGTCCGACCAACAGGAGGCTAAGAGATGCTATGAGAACAGTCTCAAAGCCAAGAGGTGGGTGTTCATGGTGGTGGAGCGTCCGCTTATCAAAGATGATCGCACAGGAGTTGCTCGTGCAGAAAGCGCTCGGGAAAGGAAATCCGAGCTAGTTGGGAACGTGGTGGAAAGGCCGATTGGCGGCAAGACGTTTAAACTGGGTAAGTCATTGGACCAAGCAGAGCAAGATCGAGTGGCTAAGGTGATAGCGCGTCACCTAGATGCTTTCGCATGGTTTGCCTCGGACATGCCAGGAATAGACCTGGACTTCTTGTGCCATCACCTCACTATGGATCCTAAGGTCAGGCCCGTCCGCTAAAGAAGAAGGAAGTTCAACGAAGAGAGGCGCCTGGTCGTCCAAGAAGAGACGAAGAAGTTGTTGAACGCTGGCCACATCAGGGAAATTCAATACCCTGATTGGTTGGCGAACGTGGTCTTAGTAAATAAGGCCAATGGGAAGTGGAGGATGTGCGTAGACTTCACTGACCTCAACAAGGCGTGCCCTAAGGACTCGTACCCCCTACCCAGTATTGACGCCTTGGTGGACAACACCTCAGGTTGTAGGATGCTCTGTTTCCTGGACGCGTTCTCAGGGTATAATCAGATTAAGATGCACCCTAGAGACGAGTGCAAAACGACATTTATGACCGAGACATCTTGTTACTGTTATACAGTGATGCCGTTCGGTCTGAAGAATGCAGGAGCCACCTACCAGAGGCTGATGGACCGGGCGGATGATCGCCCTGTCCAGATTCGTATCCGCTGGAGGGGACAAGGGCCACCCTTACTTCCAGTGTTTGAGGAGAAACAGCCAGTTCGTGTGGACCGTAGAGTGTGAGGAGCCATTCCTCAAACTAAAGGAGTATCTGGGCGCTCCTCCCATGCTGTGCAAGCCACAGCTAGGTGTGCCGCTCCGGTTGTATTTTGCCGTGACGGAGCAGGCAATCAGCTAAGTTCTTGTTCAAGAGCAGGACCAGACGCAAAGACCAATATACTTTGTGAGCAAGGTACTGCAGGGGCTAGAGGTGAGGTACCAGGCCCTGGAGAAGGCAGCCCTATTCGTGGTGTTCTCGGCCAAGACGCTTCGTCATTACTTTCAGAGCTTTACAGTGGTGGTAATGATGGACTTACCTATCCAGAAGGTGCTGCAGAAGCTAGACGTGGCAGGAAGAATGGTGCGCTGGGCGGTGGAGCTCTCAGAGTTCGACATTTAGTATGAGCAGGTGTACGCGAATTTTGTAGTAGAACTCTCCTCAGGAGGTGCACGACCGGAAGAGGAGGTCACCTTTAGATGGGTACTCTCAGTAGATGGGTCATCCAATCAGCAGGGGAGTGGAGCTGGTGTAATCTTGGAAGGGCCAAACGGGCTGTTGATTGAGCAGGCCCTGAGGTTTGCTTTCAAGGCAAGCAACAACCAGGCGGAGTATGAAACCCTCATAGCTGGAATGCTCTTAGCCAAGGAGATGGGGGCACGCAGTCTGTTGGTAAAGAGTGATTCCCAGCTAGTTACGGGTCAAGTCATCTGGAGTATTAGGCCAAGGACCCACAAATGGCCGCATACCTGGGGTACGTCTAAGTCTTGAGAAAGGCATTCACGGTGTTTGAGCTGGTGCACGTCCCAAGAGAGCAGAATGCCCGTGCTGACCTACTCGCCAACTTGGCCAGTTCGGGCAAAGGGGGAAGGCAGAGGACGGTGATACAGAAGACCCTCAAAACACCACGGACGTTTGTCGCTGATAATATGGTGGGCGTCCATCAGATCAATACGGATAGGAAAAAGGCGAGGAGTCACTGGTCGTTGACTCAAGAAACGCTAAGGATGCCCAGTGTAAGTGTCTATTCGGTCTTGGTGGGAGAGGGGGATCCTATGCAAGTATGTGTAGTTGAAAAGGGGGACACATGGATGACGCCCTACAAGCGTTACCGGGCTGATGGGATACTCCCATTGGAGCCCGAGGAGGGCAAGAAGATAAAAATAAATTATGTGAAGTACACCCTTCTAGATGGGGAGCTGTTCAGGCACGGTTTCACTCACCCATTCCTGGTGTGCGTGAGCGGAGAGCAGTGTACACGTATAATGGCAGAGCTCCATGAGGGGATTTGCGGTAGCCATGTGGGAGGACACTCTTTGGCATCGAAGGTAGTCCGTGCGGGTTATTATTGGCCCATAATGAGAGAAGGTAGTCCGTGGGGATTTGCGTAAGGCACGCCCAACGGTGCAAGCAGTGTCAACAGCACGCCGACTGGCATAAGGCGCCTCCAAAAGAGCTGAGGTCGATTTACAACTCGTGGCCTTTTCACACATGGGGAATCGACATTCTGGGGTCCTTCCCTTTAGCGATAAGGCAGATGAAGTATCTGGTAGTGGCCATCGAATACTTCATGAAGTGGATTGAGGCTGAGTCGGTGGTGCAGATTACAGCCCACAAGGTGCAACACTTCGTATGGAAGAATATAGTATGTTGCTTTGGCGTGCCGAGGCGCCTGGTCTCTGACAATGGTACACAGTTTGCAAGCCAGCAGTTGGGCAAGCTGTATACAGAGGTCAGGATAAAGCAGGTGTTTGCATCAGTTGAGCACCCCCAGACATATGGGCAGGTAGAGCTCGCCAACAGAGTCCTGCTTAGGGGTCTGAAGAGAAGGCTCGAGAAAGCTAAAGGGACTTGGGCGGAAGAGGTTCCTAGAATAGTGTGGGCTTACCACCCCACGCCTCAGTCCACCACTGGAGAGACACCTTTCAGCTTGGTGTACGGGTTAGACGCGATGATCCCAATAGAGATTCAGGAGAGCTCGCCACAGTTTCAAAGTTTCGTGGCCGAAGAGTCTAATGAAGAGAGAATGGTGAACCTGGACCTACTAGACGAGGTAAGAGAGGAGGCGATGATCAAAGCTAAGGCAGTAAAAAGAAGGGTGGAGCATAAACACAGTTCCAAGTTAAAGCCCCGACAGTTCCAAGTCGTTGACCTGATAATGCGGAAGGCTCACCCATACCAGTTAGAGAACAAGTTGTCCCCCAAGTGGACTGGCCCCTTTAAGGTGACGGAAGTCCTGGAAAACGGGGCGTACAGGCTTGAAACCTTGGAGGGAGGCCCCATTCCTCGCACTTGGAATGGAGCCAATCTCAAGTTTTATTTCACTTAAAAACTCTTGCATTGTATACAGTTTAAGGGGACACTTTTTTTTCCTTACAAGGGTTTTTTAACGAGGTCACCCAATAAAAATTACATTTTCAAGTATTCTCGAGTTTTTTGTACAATGCAGGGGAGAACGCCATCGCTCTGGTGTTTAGACACCTCGAGAGGGAGTGACAGCCTCCTTCGGGGCGCCTCCTCCTCGAGCGTAGGCGCCCAAGCACGGACAATACAGTTCAGTAAGAAACGAACTCGTTACCTTGATGTTTAGACACCTCGAGGAAGAACGATAGTGCCTTATGGTATGCCTCTCCTGGAGTGTGTGCATCAAGCGTGACTAGCAAAATTCAACTGGTGATGAACTGGTCGCCTTGGTGTTTAGACACCTCGAGAGGGAGTGGCAATATCCTTCGGGATGCCACCTCCTCGAGTGTGGGCACCAAGAGCACTCGTCGTCTTGGTGTTTAGACACATCGTGGGGGGTGGCAGCTGCCTTTGGGACGCCTCCTCCTCGAGCGTGGGCACCAAGTGCACCGGTCGTCTAGGTGTTTAGACACCTTGAGGGGGAGCGGTAGCCTCCTTCGGAACGCCTCCTCCTCGAGCGTGGGCACCAAGTACGAACAGTAGGCTTCAGCCAGTTAAGTCCTCTGGGCGAATATGAGGCCAAAGACGCGCCTTAAGGGTAGACCCCTCAAGACTGCAAAGTACTAGTAAGTGTCCAGCAAAGAAGTTTCTAGTCCAAAGCAAGAAGTGGAGGCAAGGGCAATCGAAGGTTCACGCATGCTCATTTCCTTTGCAAGTCGTTAAGCAAGTTAAAGGAAGAGGGCGAGGAGGCGTGCTACCTAAAGTTCAAAGTCTTAAAGTATCTCAAGAACGGCGTATGAAGTTAGGATCAGAGCATTGTTAGTAAAAGCGGCAAGCAAAGATGAATAAAGCATATAAATTAAGGTGCAAATTACATTCAGGAGTATAAATGTTCTTAAGATTACAATTGTGAAGCCTAAGGTCTAAGCAGTGTCCTTCTAAGGACGCCTTGGCACAATTTGTCCATCAACGATGTGGTTCGCCGTTGCAAAAAGCGAAGTGTCCATCTCAGGAAGTTTGCAAACAACCTGAGCAAGGGCATCTTCAAACTCGGCAGCATAGGCGTCAACAGCATCATCGAGGAGTTCTGCCTTGGCCTTCTCGAAGTCCTCAACTTGTGTAGTCATCTCCTCTTTGGCTTTCACGAGGGCTTCATCCTTCTCAGTAAGCTTCTCCTTGGTCCTCTCGAGGATTTCAGCTTTCTCAGTAAGTTCCCCCTTGGTTTTCTCGATGGCCTCAGTTTTCTCAGTGAGGTCAGCCTCCACCTTACCCAGATGCACCTCCCGATCAACAGAGCGCTCCTCGGGGTTGGCCATTTTGGCTTTGTTGGCCACAACTTCTTCTTTTAGTCCCACCACCTCAGCACATAGTGGCACCACTTTGTTAAGCAAAGTGGTGTACTTCTGGCCTTCGTCGTGAAACCTCTTGTTGGCCTCCAACTCAGCCTTTTGAAGAACGCCCAGCTCCTCGGTCAGTGCGGTTTCCCGAATGAAGAAGCATTGAGCTTGGTTGGCCAGTTGCTCTTTCACCCGCGTCAGTTCATCTGCCAGGGCTTGTTGTTCCTTGGTCTTCATCTCAGCCTTGTGGGAAGAGGAGTTGGCACGAGCAAAGAATTCCCCAAGGCTGAGACTTATGCTCTCCTGCAATGCCTCGTCAGTAGAGCTCCCCATGACCCCTTTTTGGTAACCTTTCAGGATCTGCTGAAGGACCTAGGGAAGCTCAGGGGCAGGGGCAGAAACTGGCTCAGGTACACTCTCGGCCCTATCCTCGAATGCAAGAAGGTTTGGAGGAGAAGAGGCGCTAGGAGGGTTGTTCCTGAGTGAGGCAGGGCGCCTGGCAGAAGAAGAGTGGTTGGTGGCTATCGTTGTGGTTTTGCCGCTTTTGAAGGCAGGACCCTCCATGGTGTCCTCATCATCGTCTGAAGCGATGAGCACCACCCCTTTGTTTTTTTCTAGGGGGGCTGGAGGTGGAGAAGCCCTGACCGTTGCTAGAGGAACTACAGCAATAGGGACTGAAGAAGTGGGAGCAGGAGTAGCTTGTGGAGAAATAGGAGTGGGGATGATTTGAGAAGAAGGTGGGAAAGGAGCAGTTTGGGAGGCAGGTGATGCAGGATATGTCGAGGCACCTAGCAGTTGCGTCATCACGAGAAGACAAAACCTCAGCCAGCCTAGCCCGCTTCTCTGTGTTCAGCACCATGCCTGCACCAAAGAAGAAAAGATAAGAACCAAGTAAACAATAAGAATCAGAAAATTAGTACAAGTGTAGGTTAATAGTACAGAAGAGCAATAAACAGAGTGGTATATGAGGAAGACCAAGAGAGGACTCCTATACCAATGTAACTAGCAAGCCTAATTGGGTTATATTCGCTTTTGATAAGTTCTGCGATGTTGAATATACCCCACGATCAGCTGAGGAGAGCTCATCCAAGGTCTTGGCCTTCTTGAGCTTGAGCTTTCCCACCCAGTATAGTGGGAATCCATCAAGGGCAGTGCAGTCGTGCTCAGAACAGCACACCCTGAAGAATTACCCTTTGAATCCTTTATAGGATTGCTGGAATAGGGTAAGGATGACTCTCCCAGTCATCCCGCTGAAGCTAACCCAAAGGTTCTTCCCAGGGTTTTTGGCTTCGAAGAAGTGTAGGAAGACATCTACAGAGGGGGCATGGCCAAAGAAGTTGCAGAGGATGGAGAAAGCCATGATGAAAGCCCAGTTGCTGGGGTGCAGCTGGGCTGGGGCGACATTTATCTCGGTTAAAAGCTCCCTCTCAAAGTTGTTGAAAGGGAGGCACTGCCTAATGCGCTTGAAGACTATTTGGTAGAAGAAAAAGAATGGCTCCCCGTCGTTGGCACGATCATCTACGCAAACAGGTTCACCCTCTACACAAGGGCGAACGGAGATGTAAGTGTCACACTCCCTCCCGAACTTTCTACCTTTGAAGTCGGGTTTACTATCCAAGTGTGCCCTCTAGTCAACAAGAGATATGAGGGAGGAGGTTTCAGCGAGGAGGTCGACAGAAGCCTAGGGGTACAGGGGCCTATAGTTGATGCTAGGAGGAGAGGAGTTGGCAGTGACTTTTGTTCGCGCCATGATGAAAGAAAGCTAAGAAAAATAGGGAAAGGAAGAAACAAAGGTTCAGCAAGGGGAAAACTATGGTGAGAAACTAAAAAGCTCAGAAACCCCTATTCTCGTGAAAAACCCAGAAACAAGGGAACGAAGAAGATGCAGAAGAAGATTCGAAACACGAAAATATAAGCAGACACATGCAGTTATTCATGCGCAAAATCAGAAATGAAGAGTAGTCAATGGAGAAAAATCATACCTTTGATGATTGATGAGCGAAAGTTTCAGTTTTTTTATGGAGGAAGAAATCAGAGAGCTCGAGGAAGAAGATGAAGAGTGTAAGAAAGGTTTCAAGTGATGGAACAGTGCATGAAGCACACATTTTTAAAGGCTTAACGTAAACTTGAGAAGCGCAAGCAACGTTAAGTCACAGCCGCATGATTAAGCCACGTGTGCGTTGATTACAACATGAATAGGAAGGCGTCACTTCAATGCACTGTGCACGTTGTTGGGTTTAATAGTGCCAAAGTTCAAGAGGGGGGGTGAATTGACCTTTTAAAACTTCTTCGCAGAAACAGTGTTTAACCCAGTTTTACAGAAAATAAATCGATTTATGTGAAAATGAAC
>Ga0123342_1003149_pt1 | contig 26808 bp, 17 predicted proteins | sample Turbeawhitnodule_FD_89960 | JGI IMG/M metagenome (GOLD analysis project Ga0123342, IMG submission 89960) | Root nodule microbial communities of legume samples collected from Mexico - Turtle bean Mexico white nodule | ecosystem: Host-associated > Plants > Roots > Nodule | place: Mexico: Nepantla...
GTGCCGAAGGGTAAGCAGAAGAAAGAGAAGGATCCCAGTTCATCACCTAGCCACCTGCCCGACCGAAGGAAGGAGAAGAAGACTTCAACAGTTCTCTAGGTCCCATCTCCCTAGCAGGAACAAAACAAATTTCAACCAATAAATATTAAATATAATTTGGATCAAGCATGACAACCTTCTGTGACTAGACTTTAGAGAATATATGTTGGCCAAGAAAAACTCGCAGATTCATTAGAACTTTTCCCCAATTTCTTAGTACCAAGAAATAGTCATGTATCGGAGAATATTTGTTCTAAGCTTCGAAGATCGTTTAGGCTCATTCTAATTCACATACTTTAAATGTAAAGAAAAAGAAAAAAAAGTTGTAGCTAATGTGACCTGTCATGCAAGTTTGTATTAGTGAAACAGAGATGGAAGAAGTTCAAACTTAAAAGCATACAAAATTACAAACTTTCAAAAACATTAACTATTCATTAAAAATATTACAAAGTTGAAGAAACACTTTTATAACAACAATCAAGCCTAGTCCCGTTACATGGAGTTGGATACATGAATAAAAGAAGAAATTTTAAAATGTCTATAGTTAATATATTTACAGCTACCGTTTTAAGCATCTTTTTTAGACAAGAAATTCATTGTGAAGATTAACTTAATAACAACAACAATAGCAATAGCAAAAGAACAAGTAGCCAGTTGAAATTAGATTTTGCCTTGCACTGTACCAAAACGATGTCACGTAATATATAAAATGACGAACGAGTCCGTACAAAGGTTATCAATTAAGGAGGTGCAAGAAGTTAGTTAAGGATGGACTCTCCACATTGAGTCCACTGGGTACTTCATACTTTTGGCCCACCAGGTAACATAGCTTAGTTTTACCAGTGATTTATAAACATCCATATAGATTTAATATGAATTAAATAAATTCGGAAAAAGTTAAATTTATTTCATAAGGATGAAAATTTATCTTAATAAATAAATAATTATACATAGTTTGGTGAAAAGTTGAATGTGAAAAAATCGTGTTATAATGATATAATTTTAGTTAAAAGTCGTATCAATATAACATTATTTTAGTGTTGGTGTGAAACAGAAATTGGGACAAAGTGATATAACTTTAGTGTTGGAGTTGTACAAAGATCATGTTAAGATGATGATTTCTCTTTCATTTAACACTAAAGTCGTATCACATTGAGACAACTTCACTTTTTTTTTATCAAAGTCGTGTCATCATAACATGACTTCTTTAAAACAAAGTCATATCATGTTAATCAGACTTATTTATTTTATTAATTTTAAAAAGATATGTTCATTTTAATAAAATAAAAATCTTTAAAATTATTTTATTTTGTTAAAAAAACCAAAAATATACACTAACTAAATATGTAATTTTCTTCATATGTTCTTAACATAAAGTATAAGTGAAAAGTCTTATAATCAAACTAGTTTTAAGTGTGAAATTAAATTTAACTTATTCTCATAAAATCTATTTTGTAAAGGAAAAATGTTTTGTTAACACGCTCTTACACACATTTGATGTTGCCAATATGGAAAAAAATATGACGTGACAAAGACAGTTTTGTAACAATAATGTTTTCAGAAGCATGTCGGAGATCGCTTCTCGTAACTCTTGTCCACCACCGAGGACTCCTCCGATGACACTCTTGCCCATATATTGGCTCCATCGCCTCCTCTACGAGTTCCTATGTTGCGAGACCGAGTTGAAAGTCGTTGTTCTCATGGTCACCAAGCCGCCGCTCGATAAGCTCCTTCCGAAGCTCCTCGATTGCGTCCTCAAATCACTCGACATATGCAACATTATCGCTCTCGTTGAGATCGTCGTTGTCGTGCTCGACGTGACGACGCACCAGGAACAACTCCGCCTGCTAACAGTAAGGACCGTGTGCGGTTGCTGTCGTAGACGATAGCGCGGAACTGGTCAACGTCGAAACAGATCCACACAACTCTTAAAACGCTGCCATTTGATGATTCGAGACCGTCGGAAGCGTCGATGTAAGGTCCTTCGTCGCGAGGATTGAAGGCGAAACTCTCCAGTCCAACACCACTGTCAATCGGAACAACCTTCCACGTGTGAATATGAGCTATATTACATCGGTTAGATAGTTTAACCGGTGTAATATGGGTCATTTTTTGTAAAAAAAAATATATTACAACGGTTGTTATTAACAACCGATGTAATATATTCTTTTTTACCCTATTTTGAAGCTCGAGTTACTCATTCACGTGCAATCTTATTCTACTACGTCATTGTCACGTCTACAACGTCAAATGTGTGTTACTGTCAAAGAGTATCAATATATCATGACTCTTTGTAAAGTGAGACTTATATCCAAATTAATTATTTTAGTTCAGTTGACCTCTAACACAATCTATCACAAAAAAAAATTATATCTTGGAAAGTAAAAAGAGCTTATTGAATATGGAAAAGAAATATGAGTAATTGGTATCATAATGAAGGGTGTACATAGGTTTGTATTTCAGCATAAATACATATATCTGAGCACATCTTTAAAGTAATAGGTGGGTTGGGTTGGGAAAAGAGAGCATGAGGGGGACGACATGTCGAAATATGTGGAACATGCCTTATAATATATGAAGGTTTTTGGAATTAAAATATTGATGACACCAAAACAAAACACATTATTGTAAATCCTGGCCTATTAATTCCACTATTTTGGACTATTCTTTCACACATTTAGCATTAGCTTTGGACTTTCCACTGTTCCGACCTACCCCTAGCTAGATCCAACATCTCTCATTTATTTTGGTCGGTTCAGCTACTCAACTCATGTAATCAACCCAAATGTTAACTAATTAATTAATGCCTCACAAATTTTAAAATTAGTAACAACTTTTAATATACCTTCATTTTTAATACATGTATGTTAACAATTTTTTATTAATGATATATTTTATTATTGATTCTTTTAACTGATGGATAATTGCCTAATAATATATTATTACGTTGGTTGCCGGAACGTAAATTGTGCAATTGCTAATATTCAAAGGATATTGAAAATAGGTTCAAACCTCTTAATCAATTTGGTTTAGTACGGATTTGACTCAAAATGAGTTAGAAAAATATAGTTTTTCATTTCAACGTGTCTACGAAATTGACTTAATTAGGGTTAAACGAATTTTAATTAGACTGGATATCTTTTTTCGTTATTATAAATATTATTTTCCTGTTAAGTAGTTAAATAATTCACTTTTTTTTTACCGGTTGGCAGTGTTTTTTCTTTTATTTACTAGACTTGTTCGACTAACTCTTGCTTTCTTAGTTCTCGTTCTTTTCTTTCGGTCAATGTTTTTTTCTTTGTTCGTTTTCGATCCGAGAACACTTATTGGAGGACATCTACAAAAGATGCACCAACGCTCAAGTGAGTATTCAGTATTCGATGTAATAAATGCATAATAATGATGTACATTTTTTTGAAGTTGTGCTTATTTATACGTTGGTAATGAGTCCTATTACTATTGGATTAGGATTAACGAATGAATCGTAATTAAAAATGTATTACATAGTTCTTTGTACGATTTAACCTTGTTAATCATCTCTTGATCCTAATATATTTTGAATATGTCGATTTATCAAAACCGGATCACGAAACTTGTGAGACTCGTTCAATTTCAATCGGTACAATTATTATTTTTATTACATGGATTCACACTTTAAACTATTTTTAAAAAAATAATACTTTATTCTAGGATTATAAATAAATGAATAAAACTATTCCATATTGACTGAACTACAATAATATATGAAATAAGTTGTAAAAATAATATATTTAAATAAATCAATTCAGTTAACTTACCATTCTACAGTGAGTTATATCAAAGTACAAAAAATTGAGGGTTGAATGAATGGCTTTATGAGGTTGTTTAATGTAATTTGCAATGTGCTTATTATACTCTACCAACATCACCCAGCTTATATTATGATGAACAGGATTAGTAGGTGAAGAAATGATAAAAGAAAGTCATGAAAAAAGAAAATAACGTTCATATGATGCATGAGTTATTACGTAGAAAAATGAAGAATGTTAGAGAAATGAAATGGGTGATGTGCACTTGGTTTGTATATATGATATTTTGATTATTTCGCAAGGAATGGAACTTTTATTCTGTCTCGGAACTTTACATATGTGAAGTGGCGGAGTGGGTCTTGTGTTTATTCTCTACAATTTACGATTCTTAACTCATGCATGACCTCATTTCTTGCTTCTTTTTTTCTTCTTTTTTTTCATTCTCAAAACATAACATTATCAAATTTATCATGGAGTGCGGAAGGGTTAATTCACACCACAAATTAATTATCATGTTGCTTCTCCCTCTTCCATAAACTAAACGTACATATTTATTTTATTATTTTGTCTTAGTGTTATTTTAAGAAGGTACTTTTTGCTTAATAAAAAATTATTAAAGTATTTTGTACTACATAAGACCCAGATGTTATAGGCATTATAAAACATCCATGGAACATAGTCCTAGCAATAAATGCAACACTAACCAAGGCAGAATTACATTCAAGTCAGACATTACTTGATGTAGAAAATAATACGAGAATTAATCGTGGTATTTGTGTTAATCTAAGCCCACCATCACGAGAATTCAATACATATCTGTAAATAGATTGATCAATCAATATTAGATTAAAATACACATTTAATAATGTTTATCATCCTCAACTATCAGAATACCAAGTACCGACTTAAACGTCGAAAAACCTTCTACAGCCTATTAGGTACCGACATAAAAAGTATGAAAGATAAAAAAAAAAACTGAATAATAAAACTTTATGTTTAAAAAAAAGAAACATGTTTATTCATTTATTTAGCAAAATAATTAATTTGGGAGATATAAAATAGTCAGGAGTATAATAATGCACTGTATTCATTGATTGAAAGGTTTAACTAAATATAACATTACATTAATCGTAGATTACTCTTAATCCAAGTATGTGCTCCATTATAAGACCTAAATCTTAATTAGAACTCTTTCGTGGATAAACTGGCATATTAAATTCGCCAATTGTGAGGTTAACCATTATTAAGCAGTTTATGCTAACGTGTCCAACATGTTCTCCACAGAGCAAAAGTGCAACAATTATTTGATTCATGAATCATCAACACACTCCACTTGGACAAATGGAATTAAACATACCAATTAGCTATAAATTAAATGATCTAATTTGCTGTAGTTATTTCACTATTTAATAATATATTAACAAATATTTAAAGCCTTTCGTAATATTTAAAGAAATTTAATTTTCTACACAGCATTTACACTTTGCATTGCATATTTTAATTAACTCCCTTTCTGTCCAATTTATATCAAACAAATTATTTATATCAAACTAGAGATTCACGAGCATATTATTAACTTGATTTTTTAAGCTCTAAAATTCATGTTTTTTCTTCTTCTGAATATTAATTATTCACTTTATGCATGTATGCACGCGCATATGCACGTGCGATTATTTCGGTAACGGTATAAGGGGACTGCCATGTGTCTCGTGTATATTCAAATAAAATTCCAACATAAAATATTGTATTTATTTAAAATAATAATAATATATTGTATCAGCGTAATTCACATGTATCCCGCGAGTATGGTCTGTATCTTGTAATTATTAATATAATCTGGGTGTATTAAGTTTTATGATAGAATAATTATATCAAAGTTATAACATTATTAAACAATTTTTAGGTTAAAATATGTTTTTAATCTCTAAATTTATTTTTTCAAATTTAAAATTATTTTTATCTATTTTTTTTTAAAAATGTTTATTTCCTAGTCAGTCAGATGTCCCATTTATTGCTGATATAATTGACATCATCTATATAAACAATTGTACATGTAACTAAAATATTATGTAAGAATTCGCTTTTTAATTTTTTTGTTAATTTTTTTTAAATAACTTTAATTTAGGTTAAATTTATTTTAGTCATTCAAATTAAAAAAGTAAATCAATATCTTTAATTCAAGACTGAGTATGCAATTTTTATTTAATTGGATTTCTTTATATAGTCATTGTGGTTATAGTATTAATTGCTTGTATCACTGTTATAGGAAAAGAGGAAAAATGAAAAGGAGGAATAGTAAAAGAGATTAAAATAAGAAAGTTTCAAACACAATTAAAATTGTCTTTTACAAATTAGACAAATGTTACTTATATCCACAAATTTTTAACAATATGAAATTTAAAAATCAAAATAAATTGTTTTAAATATGGAGGGCTAAGAAAATCACTGACATTTGAAGAACTTAAATGTCAATTTTATATTTGAGAGAAGAAAACATTTTTTAAATTTAAAGACTAAAAAAATTTAGTCAAAGAATACTTCAATACATATGTGGTTTTTTTTATTTTTTTAGTTTCAGTTAATAGTATTTATTTATCATATTTTTTTTATTAAAGTTGCTTGTCCTTTAATTTTATAACATTTTGACTCTTCTCGTCCTGATATATGATCCTTGTTGCTGAGATTGCTGCAACACAATCTCATTAAAGTATACATAGAGTGAGCTTAATAAAAGTGGTATATAATGTTTTAAATTTTAATGTGAAGTACTGTAATAATAGTACGATTATTTTTCTAATTAAACGTCAATTTTATAACATTTTCCCTCTTCTCATCTTTATATATATTCTTATCTAGATAATGTTGCAACATTATGATGCAAGTATACATAGAATGAGCTTAATAAAAGGGAGCTTTGAACCGCTTTTTAACTGTAGAATCTAATGGCTTTATCAATCAATTCACCAAAAAATGGCTTTAGCAACGAGGAGATGGAGAACACAAGGTACAATTAATTATTACCCTCATTTTGTAATAATCCCTATTCTATATACTGCACCAAAACAATTTTATTGTTGAACTCTAAGACCCTTCTGTATCTGCATAATTATAATCTGTTGATGTTACTAAGTTCCCTTTTGGCTCTGCAAAGTTAGTGTTAGTGTAATTCCATGTTTTAAGTACATGTTTGTGTGCAGTGGAACGGGGATTTTTCAATAATGGTGTGCAGTTGCAGTAGGGTAATGTGAAAGAGTACATGAAATGGTGAGTCAACTATATCTGATACATGGGTACACTCAAGAAAGTGAACAACCAATGGCATGAATCGGTTGAAGATGGTTGCAAAAGATATTTTTGAAGTGGACCAACTGCATTTGGGACCCAGCTCAAGATTTTATGCCATTTGCATTGGGACAAGTAGGACCCTTTACACCATCCAGTTCCCTCAAAAACATAAGAAATGTGGAAAGTTAGCAGAAAAATAGTAGAATTTGTAGTTTATTCTTTAAAACAAAAGGGAGAGTGGAGAGAATCATAAGAAGCCTTTTTAGATGACTTCATAACCTCTTCACAGTTTCGTCACAGAACAAGTTGTGAAGTTGATAGAATTGAATAGGGTTAATTGATCTGGCATGATTTTGCTCCTCCTCAACTCAACCCTACCGTTTCAAGTTTATGTCAAACAGTTAAGCAATCTATGCCATCCTATAGCAAGACCACAATTTATTTTTTAAATGTGGAATAGGTCAAATTTTAGAAATGGATAAATTGGCACCCCTTTTGATTCCCTCGATAAATAAAAAAGGGGGAACAGGACAATGTATCAGTCACAATTATATTGGAATTTTTGAGAGTTTGTGTGTAGTTGAGTTATCCGTGATATCATACTAAACCATGTTTTGTCTTTTAGCAGATAATTATATTATAGTTTATAAAGAATAAACCACATATACAATATGATAATGTATATAGGCTGATGGTCCAGGTACTACTGGATGTACAATTGTCGATGTGTCGGTGATCTCTAAATTTCTTTAAGTCTCATTCTTTCAATGTTGATGCTCGGTCGGTCGGGATATCTGCAATTGCACTCCGCTGCTCAAGTCAGCGCTATGATTAATGTATTCTAGTAGAATGTTAAAAAACGTAACTTATCCCTTCACAAATAACTCTATTTATAATATTAGCTTGTGGATCTTGACGTTGATGGGTTACGCAGTAGTTCTTTGATATCAGGAATGTGTATCTTTCAGTTAATCAGGTATTCCGCATATTTCGAGATATTCATTAACTCATTCAATGCTACTTGTAACTGTTGCTATTTAGTGTATTTATTATGTTCTATGACTGGGGTGATCAGTTTTTGGTACCGAGACTGACTCGATCGACAAACCATATATACAGTATGATCCAATCATAAGATATATATTATCGAGCTCTGTAAAAAGAAATATTATTGTTGAAGCACAGGGAGTTTTACTTAAGACAGAGTGTCTAAGAAAATATCTAACCATGTAAATAGCTGCTAGATGAACTTTACAGACTGCGACCTTGGAGATGCTGATAGTTCCTAACTCATAAATTATTAGAAAAACCTTTTGCCAGATATTTGGGATGGACTATAGAATTTGTACACTTGGTCCACTTACACTTCATTCCATTCATCTACACAACTTATGTAGTACTTTAATACTCACACCACACCTAATTCAAAATTAAGACTATTAAAAAGCCAAAATGCTCGGCCATTATTCACAGTGAACCTACCTATGTAGTGCTCATTGCTGCTATTTGGTCAAGTCCGTGGCTCAATGGGAAGATGGGAAGGGCTCAATGAGTAAAACTCTTCAACCAGATGAAACACTGTATCAGAAACTTTTGTTTAGAGTCTTTTGACCTAGCTAGATTAGCATATGTGAGTTTTGTGGCCAGAAATAAAACAAGACCTTAGACCGTGTACAAAGGTGGTTGGATGCATTTTCTAGAACCATCTAATGGGCAAGGGGAATCACTAATGACGTATGTCTTGAGATTTAAGGCATGGAATTTTAGTTAGGATGAGAGCATACATTTGGTTGCAGAGGAAAAAAGATCTATGGAAAGATCTTGCTACCAATAAGAAGAAAGGGAGGCGAAAATTAAAGTATGTGTGGTTCCTCTTGTGCATCAACATCAGTGAGATTGAGAATTTAGCATAGATATTGATAAGATTTGAAGTTGGACAAAAGGCTCAGAAGTTTAGTACTTGAAGCATTTAATGATGGAAGGAAGATTTCCTTGAGATGCTTAGTTTGGTCAGAGAGATTCTTTGAAACCTATAACTCATCATCAAATCTAGGCAAAATCTCCTAAAAAAGTGCCATAATTCTGCCTCGTGCTTCTTCAGTTTACAGCAATAAGGATAATGAAAAGGAAAAAAGAAAAGTTTTGGTTCAAGAGAGAAGACGTGGGGAGAGGAAGCATCCAGTTAGATTCATATCATGCAAGACCCTTGGACACATCACATATGCCGTTGACAAAACAATAAGTGGTCTATAGACAGATATAATTCCAATTATTCTAATCTATCACCAACTACTAGTACAGCTTTTTTGAACAACCAACTTCACCAAAAACTAAAGGGAGCAAAACATAATATATTATTTTCTTCAACCAGTTCTAAGAATTGGCCTGCCTATTTAAGAACATCTTCTGAGATTCTGATATGCATGCCAGCACTGTCTACTCCTTTCTGCCCATTCTTCCCTCCTTACCCGCTTTAAGCCTTTCCTTACTCCTTTTTAATTCTCTCTGTCAGCACCGTTTTCACCACTTCACTCTTTTAATCTTGTATATTATCATCTCCTCCCTTCTCAATAAAGGCCTCAATTCCTTTATATTTTTCTAAATAAAAATGTGGCCTCTTTGTCTTGCAGCATTGGTTATTATAGGCATTACACATTGGGTTTATAGATGGAGAAATCCCAGTTGCCATGGAAAACTCCCCCCAGGTTCAATGGGTTTGCCCCTTCTGGGTGAGACCCTTCAGTTTTTCTCCCCCAACACCTCTTCTGATATTCCTCCTTTCATCAAGCAGAGGATGAAAAGGTATACAAGTATTTTCATCTCAACTCAATAGGAACCATTCTCCTAAAGAAGTAAACTCTTATTTGGTCATCCTTTTGAGTCTTTCAGGTATGGACCAATCTTCAAGACCAACTTGGTTGGACGGCCAATTGTAGTATCAACAGACCCTGACCTTAATTACTTCATCTTCCAACAAGAGGGGCAGGTGTTCCAAAGCTGGTACCCAGACACATTCACAGAGATCTTTGGGCGACAAAATGTTGGTTCCTTACATGGGTTCATGTACAAGTACCTTAAGAACTTGGTTCTCAATCTGTTTGGTCCTGAAAGCCTTAAAAAGATGCTCCCAGAAGTGGAACAAACAGCCTGCAGAACATTAGAGAAGTGGTCATTTGAGGACAGTGTTGAGTTGAAGGAAGCAACAGCAAGGGTAAAATTATTACCACTTATCTATTTTCTTGTTTTCTTCATGTCTCTCTATTAAGAAGTTGACTTTAAGCCTAATTCAAGCTCTTAAAACCAGCTTATAAGAGAAGGTTTATACCCACTTATATACAATGAAATTTTCTAATTTTTAGTTGATGTTGAATCTCCAAGGTTAAGTTAATCTTAAAGTACTTCTTGATACTCTCCTTCCATTCCGTTTCTAAACCATGGTTTGCTATGTATGCTCCCATGCAGATGATATTTGATTTGACAGCCAAAAAGCTCATCAGTTATGATTCAACCAAATCCTCCGAGAACTTAAGGGACAACTTTGTTGCATTTATACAAGGACTCATCTCCTTCCCTCTGGACGTTCCAGGAACAGCTTATCACAAATGTCTGCAGGTAAGTCCATATCATCCACCAAAACTTCTGCTAGCTTCTACAATATTACATGGATTTAAAATTTTCAACAGGTTTTTCTCTTCAACTGTGCAACCCTTAACAACTCACCACGAATCCCACAATCATCTCACTTTATTCTCACAAACTTTTAAAAGACATTTCTTATAATGTGAATTACTTAAATGGTGTAATTGCATAACTGATTCTTAAGTTTAAGAAGCCTATCAGCATTGGAGAAGCTAACAAGAACTGAATCAGTATTCTTCGCTAATAATTAGGCCAACCCGCAAAAACAAAATAATTTCTTTTGTTGTGTCAGAGATTGAAAAACATAATTTGTTTGTGATATCTCTCAGGGTAGGAAAAAGGCAATGAAGATGCTGAAGAAGATGCTGCAGGAAAGACGGGGAATGAAAAGGAAAGAGCAAAAAGATTTCTTTGACTATGTGATTGAAGAACTTAAGAAAGAGGGAACGGTCCTCACTGAAGCGATCGCTCTTGACCTCATGTTTGTGCTCCTCTTCGCAAGCTTCGAAACTACTTCTCTCGCTCTCACTTATGCCATCAAAGTACTCTCAGACAATCCCTTAGTACTCAAGCAATTACAAGTATGTTAAAACAATATTAAAATCTTCGAACTACTTTCACGGCTTTTTCTTTCTTACGTCCCTCCTTTTGACTAAACGAAAAGACCTCCGTGTTGTGGGTTTTAGGAGGAACATGAAGCCATCCTCAAGCGACGTGAAGATCCTAACTCCGGAATCACGTGGAAAGAATACAAATCAATGACATATACATTTCAGGTGGATCAGTTTTTTTCCTGTTTTGAATGAGTGAAAGTTTTCAATGTAAATTTCTGCGTACGTGTACATATCTCATTTAAAAGTCCATGACGATTTGCAGTTCATAAATGAAACCGTGAGACTCGCAAATATAGTTCCTGGAATCTTCCGGAAGGCACTGAGGGAAATTAACTTTAAGGGTACGTATAGTTTTTTCATTCATTCATTCATTCATTCATTCCACGTTACGAAAAGCACAGTTTTTGATGGCTTAGCTTGATCTGCAACATAACATAAGCAATTATTGGAGTAGTTAGAAATAAAATTGAATAAGGTGGAAAAACCAGAATGAATGTATACAATACAAGTCCAGTGCAGACATAGCTAATATGTTGTATTTAAAAAAACGCTGACAACTTTACTTCATTAATGAACACATTCATGCAGGATATACCATACCAGCAGGTTGGGCAGTTATGGTGTGTCCCCCTGCTGTGCACTTGAATCCAGCCAAATATCAGGATCCTCTTACCTTCAACCCACAAAGATGGGAGGTGCGTCTAAGGCATGTTTTTTTTATTATATATATATAAAAATAATAATGATAAAGTGTAATTTTTCTTTTGTCCCATTTTTTTTTTTTTAAATTTAGATATATATTTCAATAACTATTGGCGAGATAGAAAAAATGAAAACAAAAAGTGTGTTCTTATTTTATTATTTCCTTTCTAAATGCTGCTTTAGTTGCTAGCTACCAGCTGGCTATGATGACTATATCCATGTAACTTATAGCTTAGTTTTCCATATCACTTTGAAAAAAATTTCACGTAAAATTGAAATGCTTGTAATTTGATTAGTATAATTTTAAAATTGTTTCATTTTAATATATAATTATTTTTTTTTCTAGTTATAATTTGGTGGATAGTTGTAATTTGGTGTATGGTTGTTAATATATTATCATCCATCTCTTTTTTTTAAACATTGGTGACCCGAAAAATTGGGCTTTCAGGGAATGGAACTAACTGGTGCGACCAAAAATTTCATGGCTTTCGGTGGAGGCATGAGATTTTGTGTTGGAACAGACTTCACTAAAGTTCAGATGGCTATATTTCTTCATAGTTTAGTAACGAAATATCGGTAAGATAATGAAATGACAGAGTTATCTCCTGTGAACATAAATGGAGATACAAAGTCTCTATTTTAACAAATGAATAATATTTCAGGTGGCGACCCGTCAAAGGAGGAAATATCGTTCGAACTCCTGGTTTACAATTTCCAAATGGCTTCCACGTTCAGATCATGGAGAAAGATCAAAGGAAACAGGAACCAGAGTTTAACAAAACAAATTAGAAACCAAAACTCCGCGAGAGAGACTAGTATATGGTACAAATTTAGGCTTCAAATCTCCACAGGCATTGGCATTTTTAAGAAACACAAGCCAACGCAATTGTTATCAAAGCCACAACAGTAACCATAATAACGGTCTCTCACTAAGTTTTGATTAGGCCTCTTAGATTTTGTGTTTTTATTAGAATTTCTTCTCAATATACATGAGCGGGGTTTTTTTAAAAACATGACGTTTCCTACCTTGGCAAAAAGGCAGTGAGGGAAGGAAAGTTGTACCTGTAACAAGTGATGTAAATGGTTCAGATTATATCCCGAGTCAATATACAATCTGCTTTTTGAAATTCTCACTTTTTACTGCTTGCAACTTGCATTCGTAATGATTTTCACCTATAAAAGTAGTCGATTGAGGAAGTTGATACTGAGGTATAGTACCTTTTATAAAAATGTCTTTGAATCCTAGTTCTATCTTTCAATAACTCTCCTTCTTCAACCCACCTTGTTAGAAAATAATATAAAAAGAGAAAGACTAGTAGAAGATAAAAGGATAAAGCGTAACCATGATTCTGTGAAGTAGGTATAACAACTAACAAGTTGGTGTTAAACTTTGGTGTCTGAAATTAAAAAAATGTCTACATTAAATTATAAGTTCAGCTTCAATCTACTCATCCTCTGGCTCATCTAGCTGAACTTGTTTGTGTCTGCCATAATTTTCTTGCCTGGCTTTATCATGTTTTAGCTTCGTCTCTTTAAGTTGTCCCTTTGAAGTATCCCATTTCTTTCTGTGTTTGTGGTGTGCAGGATGGTCAGCAATATGCTGCCGATTATCCGTATTCTTTTTCTTATGACCATGCTTGTGCATTTCTTTACGAACATGGTGTAAATCATCGAAATAATCAGAAGTCCTTTCGGAATGCTTGGGCCTTTCTTTATGAACATGTTGTAAATCATCAAAATACTCAGAGCTCCTTCCCGAATGCTTGAGTTTATGCTCATAACCGGTCCTTCGAATATAGTTTGGGCGCCTAAACTCTTGCTTATGATGCTTGTTATCATGAATATGGTGATGTCCCTTGTCAGTTGTGATTTTACGTTTATCCATGATCTGTTCATCACCGTCTAAGAGATCGTCCCACCAGTCATAAAGAGGATCAAATAGACCTTTTTCGTGCAAAAGCCATAATAGTACAAGCACTGCAATTCAAAGAATAGTACTTATTTTAAGTTGTTCTCTGCTGAATGTACAAATTATAGTATCTAATAGACATTGAATAGAAGTCATACCTGTCGGAAAAATTGCCAAAAACAGACCAAACATCATTACCCAACTCAAGCAAACGTATTGTATGTGGCACTTGAAGTCAAAAAACCCAGAGCACTTTTGTCTTTTATCCCACCCAAACCGAGAGACGTGGAAGAGATTTGATCACGTAATTAGTCAAAGACAAATGAATCAAATATTAAACAAAGGTTTATGGTTAAGAAAGCAAAATGTAGCTATTGATCTTCCACTAATAGTTTATTACTAAAAACAGAAAAGATGCCGAAACTCATTATCAGTTTACTACATATCGAAGAACGTCATGAAGAAAATAGGAAAGATTTTATCCAAATGCAACTTGAGTACCATCTGGAATACGTGCACCAACTTTTGTCTAATTTTGTTACTGACTAGATTTCAGAACAACAGTTTTTTCATAAAATAATCACAGTTTTAATCCTTTATGATATTAATGACGGAATATTTCCAATGATTGTCTTCAAGGTTTTCACGTGTTCACGAACACTCAGTGCTACTGATCCGTGTTTGATATGTAGAATTTCTAATCAAGTGGGTGGTTTTGATGAAATATATATATATATATATATATATTATATAACTAGCAAAGCAACTCTAAATAATGCACGTGAATAAAAATGATACAAAATTTAGGAAATTCACATTTTGTATATTTTATATGATATGCTAGAATTTAAATTGTATAATTTGCAGATGCAAAGTATAATAGAAAAAATACCTACAAGTTTTTCCAGTGATAAATTCTGTTAAGCTGGTCCAAAGTTTATTCCATAAGTTTTCAATAGAATCAAAGAAACTATTTAGACTTGTCTCTGGTGGTTGAAAAGGCATCCCCTGCAGTGATAGAGGATTTAGAGATTCACAAATTTGTTGTCATAACATCCCAATAACTAGCATATAATGTGAAGCAATCAGAACACTAACTTTCTGATTAAGTTAGTACATCTACGGGGAACAGTTTTACTATGTCAAATTGATGCCTTTCGGTTATTAATGACCATTTTAAACCTTTAACCCTAAAACTAGGCAAATTTAAAATAAGGAGCAACAGACAATTAATTGGCAGTTACGCAACACATTTTCACTCTATGTTTTCATGACCAAATTCACGATCCATTATAGCATGTGCACTTAATTGCACCGTCCTCATCCCCAACAAATTTTCCTTAAAAATATTTAGAATTAAAAAATGTTTTCTCAACAACCACTTAGCACAGATAGCATTTTAAGAATTTCCACGGCAACACTTCTATTAATGTCACCCAACAAAGTCCCTGTTCATAGTCATAGAAAATAAAGCGTGCTAAATTCAGGTACCAGAAAAGAACAAACCTGTGTGCCATTGTCAAGAACAGTTGCCGTCGTAGCAAATTGACATTCGGCTCTATCAACTTCATTATAATCAGAGTCCTTTAATATGGCTTTATTCAAAACGCCCAAAAAAAGAAACAAAGTAAATATCAACGACTTTTTTATCCTCAGAACAAATAGCAAACGTATTCATCCCAAGCTTCTTTACCCGCACAAAAATATTTTGAAGCTTGATCATTGCTGGGGTAGAGTTTGAACGATCTGGTTGCAATCTCGTTTGGCTTCATTATTAAAAATTGCTCCTGAACCAAGTTTAAAAAAAAAAAAAACATAACAGAGGACCTACGGAAGGGGCAAAAAACAAATTGCTGACATATGTTTCAGCATAGTACCTCCATCAGGGTGATATCCTTGGAGCAATTAAACTGCAAGACAAAACAATCATCATAGAAAAGGCACCTCTTCAATTCCTATTCATGTCATGCAGTCCATTCAACTAACTAGAGATCATTCAGTGTGAGACTTATTGGTGGTAAGCAAGGAATAATTAATGCGAAGTGTGAGACTTTTAGGTACTTAATTAAACAATCGTGTCCTCATAATGATATGTTATAAACAATGAGTGCAGGTCAGAAGAGTTCGTAAAAAACTGATCACAACCCAGTTTCCGATCACATATTATAAACAAAGAAATAGAATAGAACTCCACTAACACTTTCAAGATTTGAAGAACTGTGCCATGGGTATAGAAATTAAAGTAATGCATGTCTGTCATTAAATAAATAAAAAATACGAAACTGTCATTAAATAAATAAATAAAAAAGAAATCAACATTCGATTGTCCATAATATAGATAAGGCTGAAGCACAATATATATAGAGAAGCAGAGTACCGTCAAACTATATGATGCTTCCACCTCACCCGTATTCTTAGTTGTGATTTTAGCAACACCAAATTGGGTTAGGGCTTCAAATGTAGGGACGCTAACACTTGTAATTTTTCCTGGGCTCCTGGAGAAAATGAACTGTGTCAAGCAACTTTTTAAACGCTTTTTTTTACTATAAAACAAAAATTCTAAGTCATCTCTTAGAGTAAATAAAAACAAAATTGGTTGACTATGGAAATTTTCCTCCATGGTTTTTCAAATAAATTTATGATGAGGAACTCCGTTATGGACAGAACATAAGAAAAGAAAAATAGAGTTCAACATGAAATCATAAAACAATTTTGTCAGTGAGTGACTATAATGGCCAACTTCTCAACTATTTTGTCATTTTACAATCTCATTCAAGCTAACAAATCAATCTTGCACAAACTTTCAGAATGAACAATTACAAAAAAAACATAAGTTTTCAGTCACGTGTGAATCTTTGATTAGTAACAAATGTAAAAAAAACGACAGATCCATATCCATGACGTATAATTTTTAAAAAATGTTACTGTTCTGAAATCATATATATACACCAAGTAAATAATAATACCTTTGATAAACATACTCTACATCATTCGCACTTAATTCTAGCACAAGGTTTGTATTAAGAACCTCTGTAATTCCTATGGAGAAAGAATAACTCCCAGCACTCTGCAGTAAAATAAAATAAAAATAAAATAATTTCTAATAGAAGACACCATACTAAATAAGTATAAAACTATTGCAACGTAACTGGATGTTGGTTTATCCTTTCAAACCTTCCTTCCAAACCATAGAGTGGAACCTGATTCCTACTTATTCGATTCAGGTCAGCCTGTTATGAACCAGAAAGTTTTTTCAAATTTTCAACAATTATAAGAAAACTACACATAATAAAGTTTCAATTAAAATATTAGATGAGAAACAATGTGATTTGAAATTATTAGAAATAAGCTGAAACTAGCTCAATTCAAGAAGCTAACTCAAGCAAACCGGAAAGTCCAAATCTTATTATGTGAGAATTTTAGAAGTTGAATTGAATCATTTCTTGAGTGAGAATTTCTCTCTAATTTCAAATAGGACTTTTGATTCTTACCTTGAATTTCTAATTCAAATTGATGAATATCTTGATTGTAGCATGTCAGACTTAACACTCAAGTTAGAATGTGATTTTTTTCATCTTTGATCTCTTCCGCATTTTCGATTTTCTCTATCCTTTGGTGGTAACTGTTGGAAACTATGCTACTTAAGATTAGTTTTATTTTTATACCATCTCCAATCCAAAATATTAAAATAATAAGTTTCTGACTCTTTCTACTTATATATATTCTTTATGTTTATTCTTACCCAATGTGTGAGGTTTCAACTTAAACTTAAATTCTTAAAACCTCCATCCCTCCTTTTTTTTTCATGTGTTGGGGTTCCCATCATTTAAACCAAAATGATCCATATCTGATTCCACCTAAGTAATTACATGAGTTTCGTTATCTAGTGCAAGACAAGAATAAAAGTTGATGAAAACAAATCATAGTTACAGTAACAACCTCCCGAAAATTCCACAATTGATTATGCAAGCAGGTCCAAAAGGGTGAAGAGCAAAAGTTTGGTTGTCGATTGAAAGCTTCATAGCTCACACCAATTTTGTTGCATTCAATAGAATCTAAGGTAAATCTCACTCTCTCGAGCAGCATCCACATTGAAATGTTTCTCCCCAAATCCTGTGGTTGACCGGGGTTGCCCTGTCACAAGAAAAAAAATGCATTTTTTTAAGCTTGTAAAAGTTGTGAATCATGCCAAAAGCATATAAAGTAGTTCAATGAGGTTATCTTCCCTAAACTAAACCAGTAATGCCAACATAAATGTATGATTTGTATTCAAAATTGGAAAAAGGTCTATCACTAAGAAGTGCCCAACCTAGGGCAAAGAGGAGACTGCCAAAACTACACAGAATATTGCCCCTACGGAGTTGCAGTTGCAATTATCTTTGTCTAACACATTTTGTGTTGCAAGCATTCTTCATTGAGTAACCTCTAGAAAGAAAGAAAAATCCTAATCCTGCAATGTTAACATTCTTAGCCAGAACACATCATGATACCTCTAAGCTTGTCAACATAAAAGCTTTGAATAGAAAAAAACTTGTTGACATAATCTACAATGATAACGAGGTGGTCTAGATTAAAATATCAGTGAATTAATACTATATCATGCTTGCACCATTGATTGGAATATGAGCTAATGCATTGTTTGGATGATGATGAGAGTGGGAAGGAAAGAAAAGGAGTAAAAAGAAAATGGAAAGTGAGGTCGTTTCGATGTAAGGTTTGAGTGGATTTGAGTGTGATAACACATTAGTAAATATCAGTCAGTTATAGTTTATTCTCATGCCTTATATATATAATCTTCTATCTTTGGTTTGTAAAGTACAATACATTTTACACATGAATAAAGTTTTGTTTGTTCTTTCTCACACGGTATCAAGAGCTTAAGCTCCTTCCGTGGCTTCCACTATTTTTCTCCTAATTCTGAAAACTCCTCTGTTGTTCTTTCCTTTGTTTCCCACACGTTCAATGCACCAATTCCTCTAAAATCATATGCTGGTAACTTCATCATTTGACTATTCAAGTTCTTGGAAGGTAGTGATGTTCCAGAAAAGTTTCTCACCATTAAAGATGCTCTCCATGACAATATCAATCAAGATTATTTGAACTATGAGCAATAAGATCAGCTCTTGGTTGCTAGCTTTAATGAATATGTCTATTCTAACTCAACTGGTAGGTCTATCTTCTTCCTCTCAAATATGAAATAAGCTATCTGTGTATCATGCTTCACAATCAAGAGCAAAGGTCAAAATTTTAGAAATACAGCTGCACACTCCCAAAGAAAGGCATAACTATTGCTTCATATCTTCTTGATATCAGGAAGATAGTTGACACATTAGCTGCCATTTGTTCACCTATCTCCACCGAAGAATATGTTGAAGCTATCTTGGATGACCTTTGATGATTTTATCACATATGTGGTCACAAACAGATCCTTACGCGATTTGTTAGTGTACAATTGTCCAGTTGTTTGCTTGTACATTGTAATATTCATATTAACTAACAATGCTAAGCGGTAGCAATAGGTGCTAGACGATAACAAAAATCTGTTGAACGATGCAATTTCGTTGTATTGTTCAACAATGAATAAAATTTCACCAAGACGGTTGAAGATGGAGGCTTTGCTTTTATCTCAAAAAGAACAATTGGAAAAATACAAAACACAAGATCTCACCAATATTCATGCTAAACTTGCTTATGTTCCAAATTTGTCGACAACCAACAATAAGACCAATTACAATCTTCTTATCAGAAAAATAACATATATCAATAAAAAATCCCACCATAAATTTAAATTTAAGGGAGGATGATAACACATTAGTAAAGTAAGTTATAGTTTATTCTCATATCTTATCTTTGTAAAGTACAGTACGCTTTACATAATAATAAAGTTTTGTTTCTTTTATTGTCTATTTTTCTTTCTCAAAGAGTGCAAAGTTTATATTAAATGCTATTGAGACAAATTTATTTTTTATTTTTATTTCAATATAAAAATGTAAAATTAGAAAAAATAAATAAAGAATCAATTATGTCTTCATGAAAACATAATTGAATATGTTGTCATGAATAGTCGATTATGCATATATTTCTCCTCAAATCTCTGAAGAAATTACACTGCCCTTTTTGTCTCATTTTTTTTATAAATAAGCATCTACTTTTGCACACTTTCTCCATTCTTTCTCCTTTTACAGTACATCTATTACTTTCCATCCGCATATGCAAACAAGCTGTAAATGATATTTTTGTTCCACATACACACTGTGCACGAGGAAGCTTGTATGCCTTCAAACTTAAAAAACAAACAGCAATGACAGGTTTCAAGTCTATCCTTAATTTGGTGACCTGTCAACGTGTATTTAGAACTGTATGATTAGCAAATATGATAATAATTTATTCTATCAATGCATTTTACACCTTTTTTAATTTCTCTGGTAGATAGGTAGTAGTTAATGCCATTTATTTCTCATAGTAAAATTTTATTATTACCAATTAATAAAATTATGTTAGACAGTCTCTTTGCAAAAGAGCAATATCTGGAAAATGTCTAAACGAGAGTTGTAAGTAAAAAAACAGTAGTAAAAAAAACAACCTAACATATAATTCTTTATTTGATCTTAGTTTAACCTCAATTTTGTTAAAGCTTAAAGTCAATAGAGGTTAATTTTAGTGAAACCCGTGAAACAAACATACCTGCCTTGGTACAACTAGATAGAAATCCTCAAAAGATGGTATATTTGTGTACCCAACGAAATCTCCAATAAGATTAACCCTCAAAAATTTATCATCAGAGATCACTGTTCTGTTTTCAGGAGCCACAACCACTTCCTGCCAGCCAAATTATGGATGGGCAAAATTACGAGTTAGATACACAAAGGATAATTAAAGAACTGACTCTTTGTCCTAAAAAAAATTACGATTGTTTTACTCAATTTTCCCCCTTGTAACATGTTATCAAACAAACACACACACAAAATAAAATAAAATGTACAACTAATCCTTTTCACAAAATTTGGGGCAAAAAATGGTACTTAGTGTACCAGATGAACAACAGAATAAACCAGAGACTCAGAATAACTAAAACAAACAATAATTTTAGTGAAGTTGTAAACTTTAACAGATAATAATGACCTTAAAGTGACCATTAAAAAAGGAAGGCTTAGAAAATGAAAAGAAAATATAAAATCATCGCTTTATAGTTGAAATATAAGTTGATACCTGGAAACAACCTACACTTACCATTTCATCCCTGAATTTATTCATATATTCAAAATAATCCTTATAAATGTTAAACCTATAACAGGTTAATTTGTCATTACGTGTCTTTATATCTTTTAAATTCCAGTTATGTAATACTAAAAAGTTGATGACACCAGAAAACTAAGAAAAAGTATAAAAAATTGTTAGCCAACATTTTGCTGATTCTATTAATAGGGATGCTATGAGATGCTTCCTCTCTTCTCTACAGTTGAGGGATAGGATAGGGATTCACATGCGGAGTGACCTATCAAGTGGCGTTCAATGTTACAGTAAGACACTTAACATACCATGTCACAGGTGGGTGTTAACTTTGATGAAGGAGATTTAACAAAAGGATCATGCCATGGGTTTAAAAATTAGCAGGATTACCTTGTGTACACAAATAAATACATGGACTAAATTATGTAAATATTTTCAAGCACTAATTTTCTTTTTTTATTTATTTAATGTTTTACAACAAAATACTATTCTAAGTTTTAGCAAATGAATGGAGAAAAGAGAAAAAGAAGTACCAAGGACTCTAGCCATTGCTCATACAAGTGTAAAAGGAAAATAAATATATCAAAAACTGGAATGCCGATCCAACCAAAGGTTATAGTCTATGGAAAAGGATGCATACCACATTTAAATTTAATTGCATAAGGAAATAAACAATTACATACCGAAATTTTAGTTCCACTCTTCACCTGTATTCGGACACTAAAGCCCAATGTTCTCCGCCCAATGCCAAAAACATGAAACCTAAAATGATTGAGAGAATGAAATCTGAGTTGTAACTGATGACTAAAACAACGAGGCGGTTTTCACTTCGTTGAATCTCAGAGAGGATTACAATTAAAACTAGATGCCGTAGAGAGTATTTGTACATTATGAGTGTTAGGAGTTAAGTTTTTTTTGGAAGTTAAGAGTTGAACTTGAACTAATTAAAATTTCATAAACTAGATGATTAGTAAAATACAGCTGGAGGTACAATCTGTATAATACTCCATTATCCTACATCACTCTCTTTTTCCCGTCTATTTAGTCCCTAAAATTTCAACGAACTTAATGAAGTTACTTGATTAACTCACATTTTGAGAAAAAACTAGAACAAACATGAAGAAAACATCTGAAATTTTTCGTTCAAGGTGAAAACCCAAGATTTCAAACAAACACCTAGATATAATTATATAGAAAATGATGTTGATCTGCATATACAAACGGTTCAATGTAAACATGGTTTTCATATGCTCCTCTAAGTCCAGCAAAACACTCACTAAGACAATAACCAGCATAGCCCACCCAAATGAATCGCAATTGGAAACAAAAGGACGGCGAGAGTGGAGGCTTACCAATCACCAGGGAAACGAACACAATGTGCAGTATTGGCCTTTCCTTTTGTTAATTTGTCAACTAGTTAAACAATTTAACCCAGAATTGTTAGTTTTGTGTTTCCTAAAAACCTACAAACTTTTGCAACACCAAAGCACTTACAGAAGTTTCCACATGATGAAGGCATCCGCCGCTGGGGCCCACATGGACAACATATTGGCTACATTAAAGACGGAAACAGAGAAATGTTTATCCTGAATCAGAAGTGAAAGATGAAATGCCAAAGCATATTTGGGGAGGATGGAACAAACATTGAATTCTTGATATTAAGTGTTAGAAGGCCACCTGAGTGTTCTCAATAATATGACCCTCTTCATCTCGCAGTCTGCAACATAAGTACCAGAAATCAAGCAGTGAAATCAACACGGTCACAATAAAATAAATAAAACATGGCTTGCCTCTCACATATCTTCACGACATTCGCACCAGCATCTGGCTCACATTTGCGTGTCTGAACATAATACTCTTCAGGTTTATAAGGAACATCCTGCTATCAAGTAAGTCTTACTTAATCATACAAAAGATCACTCTTAAAGCCATTTGCTAAACTAATAATAATAATAATCCAAAACCATTATAAGATGATGATAGATTTCTCAATAAGAACATTAGCATTTTTTGTGTCTATCTCTCCGTATTACATCATTTAATACATATCACATCAATCAAATAACATTTCTCTAACACTAATTATCACATATATAATCCAATAACTACAGAACAGAAGAGTATCATACTCGTATGTATGTCAACTCATACAACGCATATGCAGAAGTTTTGTTGACCGTTATCACAGGTGGAATCCTCAATGTCTGCATTTTTCTAGTAGAATTTTCCTCTACTTCCACCAATTCCGCAACAATTGACGCCTCTCCTCCACTCTGGCAATCACAAAACAACATCAACAAACAAAAATGCTTACACACTGCGTAGCTTGTTTAAAATTACCGAGCCACTGGGAACAGCCAAGTTCACTACGATTTTGGTAGTGCAATTGAGATTGTCGGAGTTGGAGTTCTTCTCGCACTTCTCGAGTTTCGATTTGGAGATTATTTGAATTCCAGTGACACGGAGCATGAGGAAGCAAGAAAATAAGAAGATGATTAGGGTGGTAGTGATAGGAGAACGCAAAGCCATTTTTTGGAGGATTTCAATTATGGCTACTTTTCTAATTGTTGATGGATGCATAGCAAAAACAGAATGAAAGAGGTTTGGCGGTTTTTGAGAAAACGGCTAACACAGTTTATATTTTGAATATCTGTGTCATGTTTACATCATCTGTTTTATTCTCAGTATTATATATTTTAATTTTAATTTGTTGGTTCTCACGTTAACGTAAATAGAAACACAAAAATCTATTAACAAATTAAATTGAAATATTTTAATTTAACATCATTATCTTTTGGAAAAAGATACCCAACTTTTATTTTTTTTTTCAGTTTAGATTTTTCAAAATCTAGCTAAATTTAAAAAACAAATCCACGCAATCAAGTTAGTTATTTTAATATTTTAATAATGTGAAAATATAAAAATATTGAACTATATTATTACTCGCAAAGGTTTTTCCTTCTCTAATGGCACCCGTTACTAGAAGAACTGTTTTTTCGAAGGTTCTCATTGAGAGGGACTCTGAATCAGAACAGAGTTCTTCCGAGGAAGAAGATGATGATGGGGTTACGACTGCAAGTGAGAGGACTGAGAATCTGGGTGTGGGTTCGGACGCAAACAGAGAAGGGAAAGCCCCCATCACTATTAGTCTCAAAAAAGTCTGCAAGATTACTTTTTTTTTTTCTTTTAATTTTTTTGTTTGTCATAAAGTTCTGTTTTTTCTTTCTCTGTATTAAACACTTCTCTTTCTTAATTTTTTTTTTTCTACGGAGTTAGACGGAATTAAAATAAGGAGATAAAGGAAAAACAGTTTAAAATAAGGAGTTATGAGGAAAAACAGTTTAAACTAAGGAGTTATGAGGAAAAACAGTTAAAGGGAATGGGAGTTAAAATATTTATTTATGAAAGAAGTTAGAAAAAAATATTAAATCTTCATATTTCAATATTTAAACTGCTTTGGTAACTCTTTTAATAATTACAAAATGATAAAATAAAAAAATAAAAAATTAAGATAAGGATAAAATGGAAAAACATTTGTATATATAAAAAATGATTTTAAAGATTTTTTTATATATAGATATAGATATTATGATATAAATAATAATTACTAAAATTAATAATAAATATATAAAATGATAATTAAAATAAAAAATATTAATAATTTATAAAATGATTATTACAATAAAATAATTATAAATAATAATGAAAAAGAATATTAGTAATAATAAATTTAAAATTATTATTATTTAGTTAAAATTAATTTATAATAATATAATAAATTATTTATTATATATATTAGTTTTTTAATTTTTTAAATTTATAATATTTATTAAATTAATCACAATTTTTTATAAATTTTTCTTCCTTTTTTAATTTATTTTAATATAAATAATCTCATTTTGTTCGCACTTAAAAGCTTCAAATTCTGTGTGTATGATACAAACACAAACATAAATAGTAACAGTGGTCAAAGTTATCTAATGTATTAAAGCTACTGTAGTCATAAAAAAATTTCCCACATACATAAGATTCACTAAATTTAACATCTTATTTAAAAATATTTTTCACCAAATTATCCATTATTAATTAGATAATGACATGTGATGCGGAATTTTTTGAAATAAAATTGATGAAATATTTTAATGGTTCAAATTAAACTAAAATTGAGTGAGAATTGAATGGTAAATTAAAATTAAAATTTGTCTTGAATAAACATTTTTATACAAAAATATAAACAAAATTAAGAAAACAATAAAAAAAATGTATGTTCAAATCTTATAAGAGTAGTAATATGTTTATCAAGATTAAGATTAAGAATTAAAAAATTTGGAACAGATGTGAAAATATAATGCAGAAAATGTGATTTATATTGATGTTGTGAAACATCTTTGGAAAAATTTAAGATAGATGTTTTTGAAAGATATTTTCGTTTATATGATCTTCTACAAGAAATCCATTCTATTAAAGAAAGTGAAGGGAATAAGGGGATGCTACTTAGTTTTATACAAATTTAAAAGTTATTTAGGAAGAACTTGAATCCTCATATCTTCAACCTTTAATATACTTCAACCTTTAATAAACCATTTGCTTCAACCCATATAATATTGTTTAACACCCACTTACCTTCTACCATTCCAATACATTGTAAGTCATGAAAAAGATATTATAATTACTATTTTGTTTTATTTACAGGACTTTGTTTAGAGTTTAATTATAGGAAATTAAAACACAATGATAATTTATTAGTTGATAATTATTAACAAATATCATATTTATATTTATTTATGTATTTATGTGATGATGCAATAAGTTTAATATCATTTAGTATTTTTCAAAAATTAGTTAAAGTGACGATAAAAAGTAATTTATATTAAGAAAACATATTTCAAAAGCTTCAAAATATATTTCTTCAAATTCCGGCAATTTAAATTAACAGAGGAAACTATTGTTAAATATATATTATATTAAATATATATTTTATAATTATTATATTGATTAATTCATTTTATACGAATTGCACTGAGCACAATTTTATATTATAATATAAATAATAATAATTACTAAAATAATAAATTAATAATAAATATATAAAATGATAATTAAAATAAAAATATTAATAATAATTTATAAAATAATAAATATAATTATAATAAATAAAATAAATAAATAATATTAATAATAATATAATTAAAATTATTATATAATTTAATTAAAATTAATTAATTTATATATATATATTAATTATTATTATATATACTAGCGGGAACACAGGCACTGACGTGCCTGTGTATCCGCATTTTTGATTTCTGTTTCTTTAGTATTTTTTTATTTTTCAATAATAACATTAAAATGATAAGTAAAAGAATATACAGTTAAATAGTAGGTTAATAACATAGTGGAGAACGGTAATTAAAAGTTACATATGATAAAGAGAATTAATGAATTTTCAAAATTCAAAATTACTATTTGGACTAAAAATCGTCTCTCAATATAGAAAATAATTAAATAGAATTTGAGTTTCATATTTTTTTATAATTTTTAATATTTTATTAATTATGGGTAAAAATATATGTATTTGGTAATAGTTAAAATTTATTTAAAA
>Ga0123342_1003150_pt1 | contig 26802 bp, 11 predicted proteins | sample Turbeawhitnodule_FD_89960 | JGI IMG/M metagenome (GOLD analysis project Ga0123342, IMG submission 89960) | Root nodule microbial communities of legume samples collected from Mexico - Turtle bean Mexico white nodule | ecosystem: Host-associated > Plants > Roots > Nodule | place: Mexico: Nepantla...
CTCATCTTTATTTTATGTCTTCTTTTAATTTTGAGAAGACTAGAAGGAAGAACTTCAAATGTGAGGGTGGATGTCCTCTTCCTCCATTAATAAAAGCCTCCTTTATTTGATTCTCATCACAGTTGGTTTACTCAACTTCCTCCTAACTCGATGGATAGTTTCAAAGCTCTATCGACAAAGTTCAACACTTAGTACGCAACTACCCGACCGCACCATATGTCATCTATAATCTTTCTCAATATTAGACAAGAGAAGCGAGAGCCCTTGCGGGCATTTATGAAGAAGTTTAGCAAAATATCTCTAAGCGTCAAAAACCTCATGCCAAAGATAGTCATGCATCATTTGAAAAATTATTTATAAATGTAAAACTAGTAAATGATTGAAGTTTGCAGAAAAAAATAGTTTTTTTTATTATTTGTAAATTAACCTCAACTCAATATCATAAATTAGATATAAAAATATAATTTTAGACTTAATTATGACAAAATTGAAATTAATGTGATTATCTTGAAGAGGAAATAAAAATTCAAAACAAATTAATGTTGAATATATTTTTTATGAAGAATCTAAAGTTTAAGGATCCATAAGAAGAATAAATTGGAATTTAGAAACAAGATTTAAGAGTATTAAAACAATTTTCAAAGTCTGGAAAACAAAAAGTACAAATACATTATAAAATATATATTGTTAAATTTAACACAACCATCAGAGTGGCGCAGCGGAAGCGTGGTGGGCCCATAACCCACAGGTCCCAGGATCGAAACCTGGCTCTGATAATTTTTAGTTTTCTTTTCTTTTTCTTTTTCTTTTTCCTTTTTCCTTTTTCCTTTTTCCTTTTTCCTTTTTCCTTTTTCCTTTTTCCTTTTTTCTTTTTTCTTTTATTTTCTATTCTTTTTTTCCTAATTTTCCATTTCTTTATTTTCTATTCTTTTTTCCTAATTTTCCATTTCTTTTTTTTCTATTCTTTTTTTTCCTAATTTTCTATTTCATTTTACTGCACAAAACTATGAAGCATACATCAAAATTCAATATCCCATAATTATTATTTTTTTATTAAAATTCTTATTAATTATATTTCAAATTCGAATGAGCTATTTCACTTACTAAATTTTGATTTTCGTCCTATATGATTTCTTCGTAGATTGTTTTAAAATAATTTAAGGATAAGATTCAATTAATTAAATCATACAAATTTATAAATAAAAAATATAAACAAAGAAACATATATAAAACCCATTTATTAAAAAATCATATAATTAACCAAATAAATCATAGAAATAAAAAATTAGAGATTAATGTTGGATAAAATTAAAAGAGACATGATATAGAAGACGGTAATAAAAAAAAGCTCATGAATCAAATTTTATAAAAAAATATGGGTATAATACTATTTTCTTTAATAGAAAAAGAAATCAAAAAGTACTAAATAGTGAACATATCACTTTATAAATTAAGATAAGTTTTACAAATAAAAATTATCACTTCAAGATAAGATTCCTATCAACATTATCTTAGTAATCAGATAAACAATTTTAACTTCTAAAGTTTAAAAAAAATAAAATGTGTTTATTTTCTTTAAATAAGATATGATCTTCTATATTAAATAGCTAATTAAATCTATTATTCTCTTCATCCTCTTTACTCATTCTTCTAATAATTATTCATTATCTTGCTATTTAGTAATTGCTATATATATTCTTCAGGTTTAATATAATAAATCGATTTTGGATATACATTAGATTGTGCTTCGTTTTTAATATTTTTCATTTATTTTATTATGTCAGAAAATATAACTATCAATTCTAAGTGTTCAATTTTAATTTTATTGTGCTTAAATTTTTTAGGCCATCAATTAATATTTTACCAATTATATCTAGATTTTTTTTATTTATTTTATGAAATGAAATTGAAATAAGTTGTGTTTTTTACAAGTCAAATTTTGACTTCAAGTAGGTAGAAGAAATACTTTTTCTATTTGAAAAATTGTCTTTTTATTCTATTTATATGTATATATTGCATATTTTTTTAATTTTAATTTTGTTACAATTTATCCTAAAATTTTACTATTTTTAAATAAAAACCTAAAAAATTAATTTTATTCTACTTAAAATTTTAAAATTATATTTTTTATAAATATTTTTTTTCTTTTTCATTAACATAAATAGTTTTTTTTAACATATTCAAAATTTAAATATGTACATTAAAGTTAATAGTCCATAAATTTATTTATAAAAGACGTAAAGTCTAAGAATCGTGACAATCAATTGGAATTTTGGTGTCTATTTATATATAAAAAGACAAAATTGAAAAGCTATCAAACAATTTTGAAATTAAAATTGACTACGAATTAAAATTACAAATAAAATAATCAGATATCTGTTTAGCTCAGTTGGTAGAGCGTGAGGTCCTATGTTGAGATTTTTTGTTTTGACTTACTTTTTTATTTGACTTTTTCTTATATAATGGCAAGTTTTGAATTATTAAAAATTCTAAAAATAAAAATTTACCTTTTTAATATTAACTACAAATGTATTTAAATATTAAATTAACCAACATTGATTTAACGAAATAGATCATGGAAATTTATAGAAAAACATATGAATAACGAAATAAATATGGAAATTATTTTTTTAATGGATAGTAGAAATCAATAAAGTAAATCATATAAATAAAAGATTAAATAATAATATTTGGCAAAATTGAATTAGGTAAAAAGGGAAGGTAAGAACCAAAAGGAACTCAATCAATCTCTCTAACAAATGGGTATAAAACTATTCTTTTAGTTACAAGACTCATCACTATTTGATTGTAAAATTGAAAAAACTTAGTTACAAGACTCATGACTATTTAATTATAAAATTGGAAAAGAAATCAAAACATGGAAAGGATTAAAAGAGGATAAACATGTCATTTGATAAATATGAAAATGAAGGACGACTCTAGAAAAAATATTTTGAATAAAATTATAAATTTGTCAAGATTTGTACAGTTTATCCTATTAAAAACTTAAAAGGGGAGTTATAGTGATTTCATAAAAAAGGTTAACAAAAAAGTTTTATAATGCAGATGCAAGTAATTGATAGAGAAAATAAAAACTTTTATTTTCACTTGAATACATCAATTCTTCAATATAGAATGTAAAGAGTTTGATCAAACAAATTAATTATTTATAGATATTTTTCATGACTATTTTTGGACTATACAAGTTCACAATATCTCTCTAGGCTATTTGTTAAATTATTCTTAGTTTAAACACAAGTATACAACACATGTTTAAGTTAAGCCTCCAAAATTTGTTCATATACAACAATAAAATGTTGTTTAAATGCTTCACACTCATACAAGCAAATATGAAATAAAAGCACTTTCTCTAGAGAATAATGAGAAATTATATATGTATACTTGAAAAACAAACATAATCGAATATGTGAAAAGCCATAATCAATTATTAATATTTTCTTCCTAAATTATTTTATTTTATTGCAAATTTTTTTTATTCAAATAGTGTCTTGTTTTTAATAATACAACAATAAAATGTTGTTTAAATGCTTCACACTCATACACCGCAAATATGAAATAAAAGCACTTTCTCTATAGAATAATGAGAGATTATATATGTATACTTGAAAAACAAACATAATCGAATATGTGAAAAACCATAATCAATTATTTATATTTTCTTCCTAAATTATTTTATTTTATTGCAAAAAAAATTTATTCAAATAGGTTTTGTATTTTACACTTTTTTTAATAATAGTTCAAATAAAAAGTAGATTAATAGATCATAGTGATCAATTTATTCGTGGAAACTATATTGATAACTTGTTTTAACTCAAAAATTTATAATATCTTTATATATTTATTCAATTGAGTTTTAATGATGTAATACATAAAAAAATATCATCGCATCAAATATAAACTTTATTAATTCACATAATATATGTATAAATATATTTATTTACAAAAAAAAAAGAAATAAAAAAAATATTTATTCCTGTATTTCTCTCCAAATGTCGTTTTTTCACCTGTTCATACATAAACAAACACATGCAAGGGTAAGTTATTGAAATAAAGTTTCAACAAAAAAATTATATAATTAAAACCAATTTGATTAGTAATTCATAATTAATTTAGTTTCATTTTCATTCAAACATAATCACACAAAAATCCAAATACCATTCACAATAATTCAATTTCATTTTAATCATATAGACTACATATGGGTCTATTTCCAAACACAAACATTAGATTTCATTTAAGTCCACAATACTTTGATTTCATTTCAATCACATTGACTCCACATAGATCCATTTGCAATCACAATACCTTAATCTCCTTTCAATCCTCAGTACTTTGATTTCATTTCAATCACATTAATTGCATATGGATCTATCATCTTCTGGAAGACTCATTAAATATGACCCTACTAGAGATTAACATCTTATCCAATACCCAAGACTTATATCTACACACGAATCTAAAAGAAAATTAGAGTAAGTTCAAACATCCAAAACTGTGAGATTAAGCAATTACGGTGTGTATAAATTCCCTCATTAACTTCTCACCAACTCAACTAATATCTTAGTCTATGTGACTTAGTCATCAATAAAGCTAGATGATCTATGTTAAAACATGGGTTTACATACTTAATGGACCAATACACAACATCTCATTCATTATGTATGGGATCAAGTTCATACATGCTTTCGTCATTCACATACATATCATTCGCATACAATGCATATCAATCACTCATACATTATTTAAGATTTCCAAAATTAATTACACATGTATCTCAATTTCCTACACCATCCATCATTCACACCAATCCATATCATTTAGAATTTATACAATTCAATTGATCATATATCATTGTAGATTTCTCAAAACAATTACACATACATCTCAAATTCATACACATTCCATCTTCACACCAATCCATATCATATATTCATTTTAAATTTATAAAAATAAATCATATATAATCAAATTCATTGAAGATACAAGAAGGAAAGGAAGAAAATTTAAAAAAATAAAAAATTTAAAGATAATTTCAATTACAATCCAATCATACAACTTATAAAAAGTTCAAAATGATCAATCCAAACTAAAATCCGATCAAACATCATTCTTCAATCATTTCAATACAATCTCAACTATTCAAACTCATATTCTCATCAACCCATAATCAAATTTAATAATTAACTAACTTTATACCCTAACTTGCATAATCTAGTTATTAGGTTAATTTATTATCTAAATCACTATCTTAAGGTTCTATAAAAAACATAAATATCTTCCCTTACCTGAATTTCTTTATTCCAATGAAAATTCTAACTCAAGCAGAGGAACCACAAAATCTAGGGACCTGGAACAAATTATCCAAACATAACAAAATTTTAGTATAAGGTTAATCAAGTTGAAAGGATGCTTTTCTCAACTGACACACAAAAATTGATGACAAAATCATAAGAAAAAGCGGAGAATAAGAGATATTTAGAGTAATTAGAAACTTTATTTAAAAATCTAATTGTGTAGAATTGATCTTTAACTCCCTAACTACGACACGATGTAATCACATTTTGAAATAGATGAGAAATTGAGAAGGAAATTTAGAGAGATTGGAGAGAAGGGATGGTAAAGAGAGAAAAAAATAAGGAAGAATGAAAATTTTAGAGATATAAATGATGGGGGACTACTATGTTTTTTACGACTATTACAATATCTCGAATTACAAAAAATTTCGTCCTTGAAAATTAATTTACCAAGAAAAGATTAAGAAATGATACTCATATCCTATATTCTATTTATATTTCCAAAATATCTTTAAACAAAATGAAAATTAGTTCTAAAAATATTATAAAATATGGATCAAAGTAAAAAACTAGATTTAAAAAAAATGAATTTTTAATGGATCAGAGTTTCAAAAATAGAATAGTTTCACCAAGCTAAATTTTTTTGCCCATCCTTATCTTTGACTTAGAAATAATTCATCATTAAATTTTCAAGTTTTGATACGTAGGTAGAAAGAAAAAAAAAGTATTACTTTTTTAGAAATAAAAATTACTAATGGTATTTACAATTTATTTATTTATATTGGAAGGTCAAATACAAACTAATGTATTCTCAAATTTATTTTTAAAATTCCTAAATTTATAATTTTTTAGATGAAAGCTTTTCATTTGAAACATATTGGAAAACGTATCTAAGCAAACAATTTGTAACTTTATAAAAAAATTATTATATTTGAATTAATAAACATATTTTGAATTATATTTCAACCATCAGAGTAGCGTGGCGAAAGCTTGATGAACTAATAATCCACAGGTTCCAGGAGTGAAACTTGGCTCTGATAAGAGTTGTATTTCTGATTTTCATTTTTTTTCTATTTCATTTTACTGCACAAAACTATGAAGTCTGGAAAATAGTTAAATAAGTAAATGTTATATTTAACCTAAACCTATCCAACTTTACCCTATTCAACAATAACATCACAAATGTAATGTTATATGAATTGTGGGTTTTTTCTTTTACCTAATTTTTTTTGTAATTTTTAATCTTTTAATTATTGTTCATTAATGTCATTCATTAATAATTAAAATCTTCTTATGAAACATAAATAAAATCTCTATAAATATAGTACATTCATTTTTATTTCTTACAAATATATATATATATATATATATACATATATATATATATTAATCACTTCAAACATGTAATTTTTTATTTTAGCGTTTGCCGATATATTACTTTTTATGTTTTAGTGCATATAAATGTCACTTGTATTTTAATTATTACAAATTCATTATTTTAGATTTTAGTTCCTAATCATCTCATTTGTTGGATACTTCTGAACCACGTCACCACTGCAACACAAGATTCATGAAAAACCCCTCCTCTTTTCTTCAAATAAAAGAATCACGATTCAGTTTTGCTTCAGACTACCAAACAACACAAGATTCATGGAGGAAACAAATGTTACTTTACATTGTTCATTGTTCATGTTACTCTTATTATTCACAACACTAGCTGTAGCAAAAACAAATAAATAACTAATGCATACACAATATAAACAATATTTTTACGCTATCAAAATGTTCATATACAATAAATACTTCAAAAATCATGATTTTTATTGGTCAACGGTATAAACTCTACTGTATCAATGGAGATTAAATTCTTGTAACAATGGATTTTTGGACTTAACATTAATTGTTCTGTAGTTACAAACACATTTCAATGTAACCAGTATACTGATTAAAGCCTTTGTATGCAACCAAATTTAAAAATAAATTAGAAATGTTAACAAACACCCTTATTCAAAAGAAATCCTCAAGAATAAATTACAAGGATAAATTGTTTGGTAAGAGCAAAGACCATTTGCTCCTTTACACTGATCAATCTAGCTAGTTCTTAACTAAATAAACACAACATTTAATAATTCATCCAATTGCTAACCGTAGCAGGTGACCCCCTCATCAAAAAACTAGTTGAATGAAGGTTTATTGTGAAAATATTCAATTTCAAATAGTGAAATTTCTCACAAAACCCTCTTTCAGTAGTAAGGCTAAAAAATTTAGAGAAGCATTACCGGTGCTGAAAAATACCTGCTCCAGCCACCTCAGTGTCAAGAAACTAAAGGAATATTGAGGGAACACAAAAATGTGGAATGATAAAATTATACTCAGAATGCAATGTCGTCATCAGCTACAATCGGTGGAACAAATCTGAAATTTTCAAGAGTTTGCTCAAAGATGTGTCCCACTCTCAGCAGTTCTCCCTGCAATTTAATTCCAAGCCAAAGGATGATTCTGTGGCTCAATGTCAAAAATATACTCTTGCAGAATATCACATACCACATTTTCCTCAGTTATATATGTTATTTAACAAAAGTCTCCAAAATATGAGTAGGATCACATTAGTTAACTTTGACTGTATGATAACTTTCAATTTGATACTAACATAGCCCAATGCAAAAGGCTGGAGAAAGATTACTGTACGGAGGCTTATCCTTACTTATGTGAAGAGGTTGTTTCCGGACTCAAACACATGACTAACCAATTACCAAGGTACAACTTAACTGTTGCACCAAGGCTCGCCCTTTAACTTTGAATCTTATAAGCAAAGAATGATAAACTAGCTATCATAAAAATTTATGGATATTTTAACACACATGGGAGAAATCACTTGTTCATTTGTACAAGTCAAAATCACTTTTACATCACCTAATAACTTTTCAGAATTTTGTCACGAAATCTGCCACGGGGTTGGGAATTCCTATTATATTTGATTGTATTTATAAATTTTTACTTCTTTCATGCTGCTGGAGTTTTAAGAAAACTTAATTAGCAATATTTCCTCTCTTTAGTATTCACCTTTCAAATTTTGATAGTCTTTCTGCTCAATATCTGTTGAACTTATACACATTCTACTTCCTTTTCCAGCTTTTCCCCACGTGTGTGGCATCACAAAAAGGGAGATTTTCTATCAAATCTAGGCGCATGAAACAAAACATCCATGCTCACAGAAAAGCAGAATTTTGGAACAAAAATCTTAGATCCACCCCGAGAAAGAAAAATAGACACCATATCAAAACATTGAGATCAATGCCATTTGCATTCTTTACACAAATATCTAATTTGAGGCATAAGAGGAACCAAACTTTTTTAGAATTTTACATTAGCCCAAAAGCTTTCTATTTATTTATTTTTTCTTCCCTTGAACTTTGTTTTATCATTTTCAACTTAGTTCAAAAAGATCTATAACGTATCAGCATCTTCCTATTTAATATTTTTAAGAATTAAAGACTGGTAAAGAAAACAAAACTACCAGTTATATATTTTTTTTATCAGCAAAACTAACAGTAATATAAAGAGCTCCATCAACAAGGAGTCCATTGTAGTGGACAGGAAAAGTCAATACCTCGTTAAAGGCTGCACCAATCATTTGCAGACCAACAGGAAGGCCTGCAGGTCCATCCTCAACAAAGCCACATGGCAAAACCAAGGCAGGTAATCCAGCTAGATTAACATTTACCTGTAAAAAGAAAAATCATCAATTAAGAAGGACAAAAAACTATGTATGATGTGTTACTGTATATGAATGAAACTTCAGACATTACAGAGAATATAAAAAACTTAACGATTGGGTAATTAGGTATGCTAAATGGTGACTTAATTCCAATGGGAAATTCCCTTGTTGAGCCTCTAGAACTCGAACTACTACATACTAAGCACATGTTGAGAATGAACTCATGCAATGCAACCAACCTGACAGTTAATGGTTAGCAAATATAATTCCTGGATGAGTTAGCACCCATCTCGATTTTCTAAAGCTTAATCTAGATCTTTTGTCATATCTGATCACCATCAGTTATGTGGCCAGTTGAAGTGCTAACAGGGTTTGAAGTTTAAGCAGTTCATGCATGACTCGGGCTTGAGCTAAGTGGAGTTCAAGAATTTCAATACCACATGTCTAAGACTTCACACTAACACTATCTGGACACACACAAACAATCAAAACTATGAGATAGAAATCTTGTTCAAGAATGAAATGGTTACAGTCATAATATCGCCTGCATACATAGCCAAAGGATCATTTTTCTTTTCACCTGCAAGTGCCAAAGGAAATAAAACAATTAGAACGCAGATACTAAAGTTCTATAATGCAAACACAAAGAGATGAAGACGCTAACCAATTTTATAAGCAGCTGAAGGAGCTGCAGGGGAAATCAAGATGTCATTTTGACTGAGGGCCTCCTTAAAGCTATTCCTAATTATGGTCCTTACCTGTAACATAACATTCATAAATATTTAATGTTATCATTAAAACACTAAACTTCTAGAAGATGATGAAATTGATTAACTCCAGAAACTTAAAACTTCTTAAAGCAACATGTATTTGCGACCCATAATATAAAACTGAATTCAAACTCATTATGACTTAGATCAGATCTACGAAGAAATAAATAAAACAACATTAGTAGTACCTGCTGTGCACGTTTGTAATATGCATCATAGTAACCAGCTGAAAGGGCATATGTTCCCATCAAAATTCTCATTTTGACCTGAGACATTTCAAATTGAAAGGTAGCTTAAATAGCAATACCAACACATACATGGACCATTTCTTTTAATCCGGTGTATGTAAAGCTAAGCTACCACACATCTTGGAGCCAAATTTGGAATTAAGAAGGAATGAGAGGTGTGTACCTCGGAACCAAACCCTTCAGCTCGGGAACCTCCATAAAGAGAATCTAGTTCATCAGCATAAACTTGGTTTCCATATCTAAATATATACAAATGGCCAATTAAAGCCAGGCTAATGGTTTATCAAAGAAAATGTATTGAGGGGAGAGTGAAATAAGAAAAGTGAGTCGAGTCACTGACCTGATACCATCATAGCGAGACAAGTTGGAAGATGATTCAGACACAGCAAGGATATAATATGCTGGCAACCCAAGGGAAAAGGATGGCAGTGAGACCTGTAATAAGTTTGTAGCAAATGAAAAGGACATCCTGAAAATAAAAACTGCAAAAGGACATCAAAAGAACCAATGGAAGTCGTGATTCATAATTAGAGAAAAATGATACGGACCTCATTCACAGAGCATCCTAATTCCTCAAAATGCAAAGCAGCGGCACGAATTGCTGAAATTACTCCAGCATCAACACCCTTGTCAATAGTTTCACTGATCAGACCAACTCTCAGTCCCTTCAAGGGTTTACTTTCCAAGGAGCTCACAGAGGCAAATTGGGATTGAAAGTCAGGCACATCCTGGAAAATGAAACTATATATTATTGAAAAGACATTGGCTTAATAACAAGAACTAAATAACACTTACATCCACTGATTTCAGCAATCACCGATCTTATTGAGGAACAGATTACTAAACATTATTAATATCCCTTGCCAACAATGAGAAATTGGATGGCTTAGAAAAGTTAGACCAAAATTTGCAAAAACTCATACTCCTACCTACCTGCTTACTTGAGGTTGCATCAAATCTATCATGACCAGCAATTGCATGAAGGAGAATCCCAGTATCAGCAACTGATGAACCAAAGCAGCCAATGGTATCAAGTGATGATGCATATGCCATAAGTCCAAATCTTGAGACACGCCCATATGTTGGCTTCAAACCTACAACGCCACAAAAAGATGCTGGCTGCCTCACACTTCCACCAGTGTCACTTCCCAGTGATACAACACACTGTCTGGAAGAAACTGCAGCTGCTGATCCTCCTGATGATCCTCCTGGCACCCTAGACTCATCCCATGGGTTGGCAGTCACCTATTGAATGAACATATGCAGCACCTGAGTAAACCAATCGCAGTTATAAATGGGAAATACAAATAATAAAGCTAGGACCCACACACAATCCCTCTTGTTCCATGAAACTTTGCAATAACAAGGGAAATAACATAGCAAGAATGAAAATTAGCAACACATTATTGCATGTAAGGTCCATCAAGTCATTCATTGACAATTTTCATTCCTCATTTTCTCTACCAAAGAAACACTGGAATCCTACTTCCAATAGAACAGCTAATCAATATTTCAACTCCTAGACACAAATGAAAAGCGCAGTCATATCAAAGTCACTCATCCACAAATTAACAATGCAAGCTGGGCATTTGACAATTTAGAACATACATTCTTAGAGACACCTCGCATCCCACAATGCTCTTAAAATCACACCACTCAACACATTCAGCATCAACCTTCTGAATCTCCAATCACCTTTATAACGTAATCTACTGAACTCAATTCCAAAACATCAACAATAGTGTGTGCGAGGGAACAAATTCGGTCAGAGCCTTAACTATACAGAAATCCTCCTCTCTTGCCTCATTTCTGACTTAAAGCACTTCCGATATAGTAATAAAAATAAAGATTAATGGAATTTTTAGTCCGTAAAGAATATCCAAATTTTGATTTTTGTCATCAATTTTAAAACTAATAACTTTTGCCCGTGTATCTTTAAAGAGAAAAAAATAATATGTACTAACATGCTAAAATAGTGTTACATTGCCATTTATATGGTAAATTTGTTGACTTTTATAGCTTATATGGGTGGTGATAATTTGTGATTGGATGACTGAGACGCCCATTAACATTTTTTTTAAATATCCAAACATTTTCCTGCATATGGGTAGGAAAATATGGGTGATTCAAAAAATTAAGTACCCAAAAATAAAATATTAAAATCAAAATTTAGAAAATTTTCAGACTAAAACACCATTAATACTAGTATAACTAAATAATAGCAGTAGTACTAGTAGTAGAGTTTAGTTGAGCTTGAATGCTCATTCAAACCTAAACATGCATACCACGTACTAAGCTTCAAAAGTTAAGAAAACAATTAACTCTTAAACAAAAAATTCAAATTGCAATATAATCCATAATAAAAAAATCCTAAATGCAGTATTAGGAGAGAGAGAACCTGAAATGCAGAAGCTTCAGTGGTGCTTCCCATTCCAAACTCATCCATATTGGTTTTCCCAACCACAATTCCCCCCAATTCCCTCACCCTCTTCACCGCCGTCGCGTCGAAAGGCGGCCGGTACCCCGCCAGGACGCGCGACCCAGCCGTGGACGGCATGTCCTTGGTACAAATGTTGTCCTTCACGCCGACGAGCACGCCGGCGAGGGGACCTGGGTCTTCGCCGGCGGCAATGCGGGCATCGAGTCTGCGAGACTGGGCATGGAGGGCGTCGTCGTCTGGGAGGTGGAGGAATGCGCGGAGACGGGGCTCGACGAGGCGGAGGCGCGCGAGGCGGGAGAGGGCGAGGTCGGCGGCGGAGGCACGGCGCGAGAGGAGGGTTTGGCGGGTGGAGAGGATTTCCGAGTGCGGCGGAGGCGAGGTGGTGAGGGTTGGGGTTTGGTCTGTTAGGGAGGCGCGTGAGGTGTAGGAGTGGGAGTGGCGAGTGAGCGAGAGGCGAGAAAGGGAGCGAGGGGTTTGAAGTGTGGATAGTATCATTTTTTCAGTAAGAAAAAAAAAATGAGAATCAATGAATGAACGAAACATAACTGTTATCTCTTATACTCATGATGATAAGAAGAAGAGAAAAAAAAATTATATAATTATTTAATTTACCAAACTACCTATATTTTTTAAACTTTCATTGCAAAGTAATTAAGCTTAAAATTAGTTGCATGTCATTAATAAACAAATCAATTATACTCACCTTTTTCTAGTTGTCTCAGCACGATGTTCTATTTAATTTTTAAATTAGTGTGGTGGAAATCTAAAAAAAGAATGATGGATAAAAATTTGAAATAATTATGTGTTGGTTAACTTTGAAAAAAATAGAGAGGTAGTAGAAAGTTATGGTGAACAATTTTACTAGTGAAACATATATATAATTGAGTACGTTGAAGCAATTGAAAGTGATACTGAAAATAATGAAGTTTGGGCAATGAGAGTGATGGTTTGAAAGATGCAATGACTGAATTTGATGGGTACCTAATGGAATGGAGGATGTTGAGATGGAATTTTATTGTGTAGTTCATGTGGAGGATGTTGGAACTAATGGAAGTAAAGAGGGTGTTGGTATAAATGCTTGGAAGGGTGGTCATTTTGGAATAAAGGATGTTAGTAAACCTTAGAGACAAGTGAGATCCTGAATATGTTAATAGACGTTTGTTTTGTTAATAAGATTATGTTGAATTTGATTGACTTTTTTTTTTGTGAGGTTCAACTTTGTGTAAGGATTAAAATAATGATAATATTAGGATAATCAATAACAAATTCAATGGTGAATGAACTTGATTGTCTGCACTTTTTCTTTTCAATTAACCCAACAATGTAACTCTCAAAGTCTAAATATGTTTTCGAAATGTAAAAACATAGTATCAAAACAAAACAAAAATAAAAATAAATATTTACCAAAATATCATATCATTCAATATTTCACAATGTTTTACAAAAACTAGCAACACCACACTTCTTAACAAGAAAATCATTAAAGTGGTTTCTTTTTTCACAAAAATAAATTTTATTGCATCTCACTGACACTATAACATTTTAATTATACATCCCTTACTACATAACTTAAAAACTGCAATTACCCTACACCTATTACTACACCAAGCTCCATAATCAACGAAATCTCATTCCATTGTCATCAAATTCACAAAAAGTGATAGTATTATAGGAATCGAGAATGCCACCTAATTATATCTTGCATATTTTTATTTGTCACAATGCAAACCACTTGGTAAGTTTATCCAAAAGAAAGTAATGACTTGTGGTAAAACATATTTATAACTTCTTGACCACCAGTGAACAATAGTTCACTTCCAATGTCTTTAGATGATTTAGGATAATGTCATTTGGGACCTATAGAATGCATACATGTCACCCTCACAATCAATTGAGGAAAAAAATAATTGTAAGCATTCAATTCTTCAATGTAGACCATTTTCCCTTGTATGAGTTCCAAATGTTACATCCTTCCAATCATTCAAGTGCACTAATTTATACTTTAACAATAGAGGGTGAGATGAGATGTAACCTTAATAAGCATTTGATGATTGGGATGACTCAGGACACATGTATCACATACACATGCACATTACCACACATGTAAGACTTGTTAATGTCACTGGAAAAACGTTTCGAGAAAAAAAATTATCTTGGATGGGATGTACTCATACATGCACTAAGTGGTTGGAGTGACTCAAGACACGTGTAACGTGCACAGTGGCAAACATGTAGGTCTTGAATATGTCATTGAGAACATGTGTTGTGTTGAGTAGAAGTTACCTTAGATGAGATGTAACTCTAACATGCATTAGATAGTTAAATTGGCCTAGAAAATGTGTCATCACATACACTTACAGGACTTCTCAATGTCACTAGAAACAAGTGTTCCATAAGAATTACCTTAAATGTGATGTAACCCTAGCATGCACTAGGGAAAACTTCATAATTTTTTTTTTCATTTTTTATTATCTTTTTCTTAATTCAAAGAACATCATTTGTTTACTTTATTTCTTTAGTTTTCATCATTTTTCACTCCCCAAATCCACTTAATAAAAAAAATAAAAAGAGAAAATTAAGTAAAATATGTAGAGAAAAGATAAATTAAAAAGAGAAAATATGGAAAAGGAGGTTGAAGAATTAAAAAAAAAATAGAATTACAAGTTAAATTATATAGAATGCAACGCATAGTAAAACTTCATTTCCAATTATATTAAAAGTAAGTGATATCCAGTCACATAACAAAAATGAAAGGTTGAAAAATATATAATAAGATATATTGGTGTAGATTTTTTATTATTTTTTTAAAATTTTTATCTTTATATTCATTACTAAAATTTTATTTTTTGGTGTCTAAAAAAATTACCTATAAGTGTTTTTATTGTATAATTATAATCACAATTTTTAAATAAAAATTAAAATATTTTAAACTGTTTTAATACATATATTTATTGTATATACTTTTATCATACTTTTATTTTTTATTTTAATAAAAATTTACAAGTATTCTTATTATATAGCTATAAGATTATAAAATTAATAAAATATTACTTTTATAATTATTTTGTATATTTACCATATTTTATAATTTTAATATAATTTTTAATGATACTTGTAATTAAGTTTATTATAATAATAATAATTATTTTAATTTTTTTTTATTATCATAAAAAATATCACATATGTACCTTGACGAACGTGTATGTTCACTAATGATGACAGATTAAATATATTCTCTCAATTTAAACTAAACATGCAACTCATAATTATTTTCTGTTATTACCAACCAATCTATTAACAAAATTTGACATTAAAAATCAAAACAAATCAATCTATTAACCAAATTCACATTAAAAATAAAAAAAATCTATTGATTATAAAATTAATAAAATATTACTTTTATAATTATTTTGTATATTTTCCATATTTTATAATTTTAATATAATTTTTAGTGATACTTGTAATTAAATTTATTATAATAATTATAATAATTATTATTATTTTAATTATGTTTTATTTTTTATTATCATAAAAAATATCACAACTCATAATTATTTTCTGTTATTATCAATCAATCTATTAACAAAATTTGACATTAAAAATCAAAACAAAACAATCTATTAACCAAATTCACATTAAAAATCAAACAAATCTATTGATTAAACAAATATGACATTAAAAAAAATCAAACAAATCAAATAATTAAACAAGATTAACATTAAAAGTCAGACAAATGAAATGATCAAATAAGATTATTTATTCTCCCTAAAATAAAGAGAAAGTAAAAACTGAATAAAATTTAGTTTATTTTCTTTCTTTGTTTTTCCCAAAAGAAATGTGAACAAAAAAAGGTCACCCCATTATTATTTATTGGATTGGGGAATGTATGAAGAATTTCACATCGAGACCGTCTCCTGGGCGCATGTTAGCATTTTCGGCTTCGAGAAAAATCAAAGCACGTGACTATCACGCGCCTGAGTCCTCCTCTTCGTGCAATCTTTGTTGTCACTCTCTATTCCTCTCTCCATCTTCGCTTTGTGGACGGTCGTGTCCCTTCTGTTCGATCATCTTTAGTTTCGATCGAATTTGTAAGCAAATCGAAAAAGTTTTAATCTGTGTTTCAATTAATTGAGTTTTTGTTTCGATTATATGAGGGATCTATGTTCATCTTTTAATATTCAATTGATAATTTTTTTGGGATTTTGAATTTCCCTTTGGGTGGATTTGAATTGGGAATTAGGGTATTGTGTGATTTGTGTGTGATAAATAAGTAAAATTTCTGGAACAAGGTGAAGAACCTTATAGATCTTCTGTTTTTCATGTTTGAAGGTTAATTAAAATCTGTGATTGCAAGTGAGTGTGATCTAATTCAATGTTGTGATTGTTGTTGTGGTTGATTTTAGCTTGACTAATTCATGTACTGAGTAAGAAGGGGTGATATTTTAAATTATCTTGGTTATGTCAGGTTCTGCTTGATCAACTGAAAATTAGAAGATTTATACATATCATATGAATTTAGATAGTTTTGATGGTTGGTTAGTATTTTTAATAGAATTCTATTGTTGTGTTGCTTTCTTGATGAGCAGTGACATTATGATGAGAAGAGATGAATTTTGTGCACCAAAGATACCAACTCTGGTTGATCTTTGCGTTCAGAAAGTGATAGATAATGTAAGGTACCTTGGAAATGTTGGTTATGTTGATCAGCATCTGCTTGAGCGAATCTTACCTCACTGCACAGTTGACCAGTTGATGCACGTGGAGAAGTCCACAAAGGTAACATGGTCTCTTCTTGTTGACTGTCAATGAAACTTTGAACAAGAATGAAGTGTTTATCTAACATGCTTGATGTGGTTTTGCAGGGAAGAGATCTCAGCCCTGTAACTGATAAGTTGTGGAAGAAGTTTTTTGAAAAGCAGTTTGGCACAAATTCTACTAATGAAGTCATTAAGAGGATGAAAGAAAAGAAAGTGTCATTTAGATGGGCACAACTGTATGAGGTAACCTTTTTATATTTGCTTTGATGTTTTGTCTTTTCAGGCTCGGTTAATTTAAATGAAAGAGAAGAAGTATATATAACTTATTTAGTCACTATCTTAGTTCTGGTCGAATCTAATTAAGTGAATGATTCCTCTTAGATTTCATATTTTACAATGGACATGGTATCAATATTTAAAGGTGTGGAGTAAGTAATCTCACTTCCAATTCTATGCATAGGCAAAAGGAAAGGAAATGGCTCAGGCTGAGAATGAAGCACTTGATCGAATCAAGCAACTGTACAAAAAAGAAGATGCAAGTATGATCCTAGTCCCTGTTTTTTTCAATGTATTTTTGGTTGTGGGAGGGTGCTTGTCTAAGTTTTAACTGACTTTTTCTTCTTTGTTTAGGATGAATTGCTGTCTTTGTATATATTGTTTTACTTCTAATAAACATGATTTCTTGATTAAAAAAATACTAATAGATCTATTAATTACTGGTTTGTTATGATTACCGAGAAGCAATGTAGCAATTCTTGAATAGTTATATTTCTTGTGAAATGTTTAGTTTCAAGTAGTCACCACAAAGTATTGGATTTTTGCAGGAAAACAGAGCAGGCAAGTAAGGCCATGCACTAAAGTTCCACCTTCAAGTAAAAAAAGATTTTGGGGAGGTAACCCTTTAATTCCCTCATCTTTGTTTCCTTAGTTTACTCTAACTACTGCACTTTTGTCAAGTACATTTTTAATTTGATCAAGTTTTAGCTTTTATTTTTTATTTCATGTTTTTAATGATCTGTTGTAGATAATGGAGCTGGATATAATGTATCAAATTTGAAGAGCAACATAATGAAGAAGGCGAAGATAGAATTTATGAAGAGGTAATATTTCTTTTATAATCATTTGATGCTTCCATCTAGCTAAGAAAGTGAGCAAGTTTTCTCTCGGAGGGGGATGCTAGCTTCTAATATGATCATTGAGAAACTACATTCTTCCTTGCATGATTGCATTCAGTTATTTATCATCCCTTTGCCACGTATAAAGATTCAACTGTGGTAAAACATTAAAAGAGAAAGCATTTTCCATTTTATAATTATGTTTCACACAGTTGTGTCTGCTATAATTTTGTTTTGTGATCATGCTTCTTGAAGCTTATAAACTCAACTGAATACTGATTTCAATTATATATATATATATATATATATATATTTTAATTTTATACAGTCAAGAGGTAAAGAATATTGCAGCAATGAAGAAAAATTGTATCCAGAGGAGTCAAAGGTGCATATAACATCATTTCTTTCTGTCATTGAAACTATTTCATGTTATTCACTTTGGTCCATCGTTTTTGGTTTATAAGATTGAATTGAATTTACCTTTTTTTCCCCTTTTTCATGTTCTCTTTTCATTAACAATTGTCATCTTGTTTCTCTGTGTCATGTAGTTCATCAAGTGTCACGAAAACCAGAAACATTTCTGGAATTGGTTCATCTTCCAATGGTGCTAAATCTACAAAAAGGATATTTTAAGGGGCAGCCCCAAAGATAGAAATGTCATGTATTAATTTGCTCTTCAACTGTAACATTTATCTTATAATAAGAAAAAATTGGCTTCCTGCTAAGCAATTCTGCAATTCTACTTTTTTGTTTTCATTTTATAAGTTGATTTATGCATGGTAATTATTATATTTCACAGAATCATCATCATCCCATAAACTGTCTCTTGAATTAACTCCATCATTTTGTTCTTCTCAACTTGTTATGGGTGTGTTTGTTCCAACCCATCAAAATATGATTGATTCTCATCTCTATTTTGCTGTCAAATTACTTTCTTTTCTATTATAAAAGTATCTATAAAATCCTAAACTAATTTAAAGTTTGATAAAAACAATTGAAACAAAAATAATATGCTGAATCGACAAAATTAAATTTTAATCAAGAAACTTTAATTTTGTTGTATTTAAATAAAAAAATGAAGATTAAATAATTTGTATTTTTCACCAGTCAAAATTCGAATTCCAAGGAAGAGGAAGAAATAAACTTTCTTTTTGAAAAATTGGCTCATTAACATAAAGAGGAACCATTCAGCACCATGTTTCGTCTATCATTCACCTTCGTTTTCACTTAAATAAAAGGGAAAAAAATGTATTTTACTCTTTTTATTCTATTTATTTATGAATAAACAAATTGAATTTTAATTTTGTTCCTATTGATCCTTAAATTTATTTCTTTTACGCCATCAATTAAATCAAAATAGTACTTTACAATAAATGCTATAAAAATCATATTTTAGATTTTTTATTTATTTTACGAACTGAAATTTAAATAACTTGTGTTTTTCAGCAGTCAAAATTTTGAACTCCAAGTGGGGAGAAGAGATCAATTTTATTTTGGAAAATTGCCTCTTTATTCTATTTATCAATTTATTAATTGAATTTTAATTTTTTTTAACTAATCCTTAATTTTTCCATTTTTAAATAAACTCCTAAATTTTAATTTTATTCTAATTAATTTTTAATCTACATTAAAGGTCTATAAATTTATTTATTAAAAAATGTAAATTCTAAGAATCACAGGAATAAATTGGAATGTAGAGTTTTATATTTATATAAAAAGAAAATATTTAAGAATTTCAAAATTATTGTTAAACTTTATAAGTATATTGAAAAAATAAAATTATTGTAAATCGTGTTTCAACCATCAAAGTGATGCGGCAGAATAGTGGTGGCCATAACCCACAGCTCCTCTATTCGAAATGTGGCTTTGATAGAGTTCTTATATAGTTCTTAAAAGAATTATTAAAAATTGTTAAAGTTTTATTATATATATATATATATATATATATATATATATATAAATGTATAAGAGTATTTTATCAAGTTTTGCTACAAAAGTATTTTAATCAAGATGATCTTTAAACTATCATATTGAAATCTCTTCTTTATATTATTTTTTATTAACAAATTTTAAATATAAGAATTTCCGTAAAACTAAATCTACTTTCATTCTTAATACTAACTTCTTCTTTTTTATCGACAACAAAAAAATCAATAAATGTGAACCATTTCAGGGGCGGTTCAATCCATATAAAAAAAACTCAAGCCAACTCACCTAACTGGACTTTGAGATCCAACCTAAAAGAACAAACCATTGGAAAAAAAACATCAACAAATCATCCTCATACAGATTAGATGGTCAAGATACCAGTCAGAAAAGGAGAAAAGCGTACCATGAGACTTGACAGTGACCCACGACCAAACCTTTAATTGAACCAAGACAAAAACTTCTGAAACGTCAGTCACACCCCTATTAAAGATTACATTGTTCCTATGCTTTTACAACTCGCTTACCACTGCAATCCAAACCTCTCCCCATATATCGCTTGAAGCATTACTGAGTTTGAACTGGGAAAAATTCAGCAAAGGAACATTGTGAGACACAAACCGCACTCGAATCCATTCAAAGCAGTGACTCCAAACTAGCCAAGCAAATCTACACTCGACATTAAAAAAATTAAACCCTAAATAAAACCCTTTTTAAAAAAATTAAATAATCAATATTATGTTAGTGACCCTAAGTAAAAAAGTATAACATTATTTCAAAATAAATACTTCCTATAATTATAAAAGATTTTAAAATTGATAAATTACATTTTAATAAAAAAAAATAAGTTTAAATATTGTCTTTATTCCTTAATATTTTATATTTTGATGTTTTGAGACGTAAGGACATTAAGTTTAAAAACTGATCATTTGATATTTTTATTTATTTATTTTATTAATTGTTAGGGTCACCATTAATGTTACATCCGAGCCAATATATCATTGCATCATCTTTCACTGACAATCTATTTCCTCACATAAAAGGGGCAAAGACAAAAAATAAATAAATAAACACCTTTTGTTTTCATCTTTCTTTTTGGATTAATGACTTCGACACCTTCGTATCCAAGATGTCTGGGAACAAAACAAAAAACATGTAAATAAGCTTAAATTCCTCTCAAAATTGTTGCAAATCTGAAACACACAAAACAAAACATGGTTAGGGTTATCGTTGTAGTGTCTTCTAAAAAATAAATTGACAAATTTACTTGTTTGATAAGAGTGAGGGGAATTGGAGAAGAAAGCGTGTTGGAGGAAGAGTCACTTGTCCTAATTCAACTAAGGGATCAAACTTCATGTGCTTAATAACGACAACGATTTCCCTCTAGATTAATCCAATACAATTATGCATTTCATGTCAAACTATTAATAATAAAAAAAAACAAATTAATTGAAGATTGGTAGAAAAAGAAAAAGAAAGAAGGAAGTGTTTTGCCATCATTCTGGAGACTTTTCCTTACTCTATCACTAATACAAAATATGAAAACAACGACCCTACATTTAAGACGTTTTTACGGTCAGACGCTGTCATTTAAAACACGGTGACATTTTTTAAATTAACTTTCTATAAGAAGGCGACTATTTGTTATATTAATGAGGAAGTTTAATTATAAGTCGTCAATTATTACTATTTAATGTTTTAAATATTTACTAACTCTTTTCATGGATGATATAAGGGTCATTGGCAGTTACTTGTCTTATCAACGGTTGATAAGACTGTTGTGTGGTTATGTTTCCTACACAAGAAGTCATCCACACATTTGAAGAATATGATTGATAAGTAAGTACACTTTAAACTTAACTCCGTATGTTACTAATTAAGCATCTACTAACGCGGTTTTTTGTATTAATCAATTCATGACATGGATATAACATCATAAAAGGTCAATCCAAATCAAATTTTCAAAATCTGAAGTGGATGACAATAAAGGTTTGTAATTTTTATCTTTCTATTTTCATTGTTTATCAATATTAACTTTTACTTTTTATTGAATTATAGTGTAATAGACAACCAGAAAGCTATGAGTGTGACTATTACGTTATGCAATGGATGATTACGATTGTAAGATTAAGCCTTAAAAGTGATTGAGATCAGATAACATGATGGTAAATTATTTTTATAACTCTTTAACATATATGTATCTTAACACTAATTTATGTGAACCTTATTTTGTAATGCAGTTCTTCACAAATGAGCAACCAATGTCTTCGAAAGTCATATCATATGTGAGACATTCTTGGTCCACATATTTCCTAAATTTTTATAACTCCAGGATAGCTGATGAATAGTGTAGGAATTAGATAGATAGATAAATATATTATTAGTGTTTGTAATACATTTTTATCAATATAATTTGATTCTTTGAATTTATGTATTTGTCTAGCTGGGTTATAATTGAACAAATCAATTTAAATGAGAATTAACATTAAAAATAATGTACTAAAAAGAATAACCATATACAACGACGACTATTTATCATAGTCACATTGTTATATGCAGCACAAAGATTTATAAGGGTGAGTATGGTCAATAGCCACATTCTTAAATCCAGCACAAACTTCCTTTTTAAGATCATTATGAAGCATGTAAGAATGCGACTATTTAAATCTTGAAGTTGATCTAGACTGAGAGGATAAATTTCTAGAAGTTGCTTGGAAAACAAACAATTAAGGTAAGAAAAGCTACCTTTAACTCTCAATAGTATCTTAAGCTAGAAATTCTGAATGTGGAGAGGACGTGGTCCCAAGTTTCAATTTTTCTTGCAGGGATGTTAGTTGATAAAATTGTTTGATTTTATGTTGTGTGAACATGTATAAATATTATATTTTGAGAGTTTGAAAGTTAAATATTGTTTTTGATGTTGGAAAAGTTCTTGAATGATATGATTTTTTAAATGTTATGTGATTGAATGATATGTATTATATATGAATGATGAAAATTATATGAAATTGATGTCATACATTTGAGATAATGTATGAGTTGTTGTTTGATGGCATTAAGTATGAAACGTTTATGTTTAACAGAGATCCTCTAGCTTCACTGATGATCTAAGTCATATAGACTAAGATATCATGTGGTGAGAGGCTGAGAGGGAGTTCATACACACCGTGTCCCGCTGTAAACACTCGACATTGGATGTTCGAACTTACCCCGATCCTTTCTCTTGGATTCGCTGGCAATCTTTGGATCAGGTGTTAGTCTCAGGTAGGGACATACTTAATGAGTCTTCCGGAATACGATGGATTCATGTGTAGTCAGTAGGATTGAAATGAAATCCAAATTGAAAATAGATCCATGTGTGGTGTATATGAATGGTGGAATTGGTATTGAAATTTTGTATGACAACATTTAAAGAAATGTTTATAAATGATTAGTTTGATTTTTTCTTTTTGCATGAATTAGATATGTAATGAAATTTCTTTTCATTAGTTTACCCTTGATTTTCTTTGTTGTGTTTGAACTGCGATGACGGTACTACGTACACGTACACAAGTAGATGATCATACAGGTGTCGGACGATCTGAAGAACTTTAGGATGTTACACGTGTAAATATGTATTTTTATTTGTTATAAATATATTTTTTATTAAATAAAAATAAATATTAAAATCTTGATTTCTTCATTGAATTCAAATGTCCCATTTTTTAAAGTATTCGACAAGTTGAATCAATCGAATTAGAGTTTTTAATAATAAATTGATAAAATTTAGTTTGGTAATTATTTTCAATTGTTGAAATTCAGGATTATAGAGTTAAAGGGATGTAGAAATAAAAATGTAAAAAAAAATTGAATTAAAAATAGATTGAAAAACAAAAATAAGAAGATGAAAAGTGAATTCTTATATTAAAAATAGGGAGTTACTCATATCACATTTGTTTAAAGATTCATATTTAAGTTTCAACAATTAATCAATTTAATCATAATTGAAACCTTCTATTTCTCTACTATAGTCATACACGAACATCAAGTTTTTCCTCTCTTCTGATAGAGTTAAAGTCACCCACTACACATCAATTCTTAGACAACTGAACCAACCTGTGTTTACTAATCTCCTCCCATACTGCCTTCTTGTCCCCTAACGAGTCGGAACTATAAACATTCACAATAGTGACAGAGACCTCCGTATCAGCCTTCCAAAGCCCTTCAATGATTGTAAAATTTCTACCATTACAAAAACTGGACAACTGAAAACAACTTTTTCTCCACATCGTAATGAGCCCCCCAACACTATTATTTGCTCCATTCTCAACCCACTCTATTTCATTAGAACCCCACAATTGAAAAACACCCTCCTTATTAAGCTCTGAACACTTCATCTCTTGTATGCACAACATTTCCGCCTGCTTGTTGCTAATCAACGTGCTTAGATATCTTCTTTTAATTGAACCTCCTATACCCCTTATATTCATACTAATTATCTTCATCAACTAACACATTGATCTCCCCCTCGTTATTCCTCAAATGACCACTTACTCGAGCTTCCTAGGACTGAAGTCTGCTGATAACTATATCTTCCTGACCTGAACACGTGTAACCCATATCCTTCCCTACCCTCCAAACTATGACTGCCTCATACTCTTCGTTTTTCATCTTGAAGATTCTATTACAATTCTCGGTTCCACTATTTGACGAAAGAATAGGGACTAACCTCAACACCCGTTGCTGATCCAGATAATCCACCTGAACCACCCTCACATCAACCAAATTGTTCTCTTTAAATGGAGAAGACACCCCTCCCTCACCTACAACCTCCTCTTGTACCCCTACTGCCCCTGCCACAACCTCTCCAAATTGCTCCGCCTCTACAACTGTTGGGCCTGGTCCAACGGAACCTCCCACCTCATACTCATCTGGAAGCCCTGCACGCCAATCATCAACCCACCTCCCCACCTTACTATCTCTAACTATTTCTTTGTCGTGCCACTCCTCTCTATCATTCACTAAGCCATTTTAAAGCCATTAAGGCTATCTACATGCACTCTTGATTGCTCCACATTAAATATATTAGCCTTATTCACTCCCCCTACCACCTTATGATAAACCAAGCCTTGCTCATCTCTGGAATTCGCTACTCCTCCATTACTACTATAAAAAAAAGTTGCATGTGCCTCACTCCTACGTGGGTTCACGTTTGGGTGCTCCTCATTAATTAATATAACTTCATTCACTCCCCCAACCACCTTATGACGCACCGTGCCATGCTTATCTTGGAGATTCTCTACTCCACTAATATTGCCATCAATGTGAGTTGCATGCTTCTCACTCCTACATGGAATCACGTTTGAGTGCTTCTAATTTATTATATTAGCTTCATTTACTCCACCAATATTGCCATTAATGTGAGCTGCATACCTCTCACTCCTACACGGAATCACGTTTGAGTGCTTCTAATTTATTATATTAGCTTCATTTACTCCACCAATATTGCCATTAATGTGAGCTGCATACCTCTCACTCCTACACGGAATCACGTTTGAATGCTCCTCATTTATTAAATCAGCTTCATATACTCCCCCAACCACCATATGCATTTCATTGAATGCTCCACCAGAATTGCCATAAATGTGAGCAACATGCACTTCTCTCCTAAGTGAATTCATGTTTGGGAACTCCACATTAAAAACATTTATCTTGTTCTCTCCCCTAACCAATTCTTGGCACGCAATTCCTTGCTCTTTGTGAACCTGCACTTCACCAACCTTAACGTGGCTAGCTACATGCAGATTACTACACCCTAAATCCATGTGTAATTGCTCCGGTTTAAGCTCAGAACCGTTACTCTCCCCCCAACCATCTCATGGCGAGCCCCACCATTCTCCTCTTGAACATTCTCTGTTACCTCTTTAACATCATTAATGCAAGCCGCATTCTTCACTCCCCTACATTTAATCACACCCCCAACTACCTTTGAAGAGTCTGAAGACGTTTTTTCGCACGACACAAAGCTCACCTCACCTTGTTTCTCTAATAATTTACCATCCAAGATTCCCTCCCCTACACCCAAAGTAGCATTTACTACTAAATTAAAGGATCGTTTTTGTTGGGCCACCCCAAGGATAGGTTCTACCTGCGCCACCTTACACAAAATTGTCATCTCTTCGCCTTTCCTTCTTTCGTATTCTTCGTCGGAGTAAGAACCCATCGAGGCCAAACGCTCCCTTCCACCAACATCTTCCTGTTGAACCAAGTGTGTTCAAGATTTGAAGAATCCAAACCCTTTGAAGGATTATGAAAGGCTGGATGTGCTTGTTGTTGCTGAGCTGTCTTTAGATAGGATCTGGGATAGATAATTTGTATATATCCACTCTTGATTGAATCCAAAGCATAAGAATTCTCAAACCTTTTAAAAGAAAAGTGTTTTTCAAACTAAGTGAAAAACAACCTGTTGTTTTGTCGAAACAACCGATTGTTTTATACTTAGGTGTTTTTAGAAAGGTTGAAAACTGTTTTTGA
>Ga0123342_1003151_pt1 | contig 26794 bp, 18 predicted proteins | sample Turbeawhitnodule_FD_89960 | JGI IMG/M metagenome (GOLD analysis project Ga0123342, IMG submission 89960) | Root nodule microbial communities of legume samples collected from Mexico - Turtle bean Mexico white nodule | ecosystem: Host-associated > Plants > Roots > Nodule | place: Mexico: Nepantla...
TGCTTCTTGTAATCCTTTGAGGTGGACTTTGACCTCCATGGGCGTCTTCTATTTGTGCCTCCACCTCCTCTTGATCTTGTTGATTGGCCTCCATGTCCTCTTGGGCTTGATCTCCATCACTTGGGTATTACAAAACTTAAAGTTCAGAATTACAACCCAATCATATTCCACACACTTAAGAATGATCCAAAGCTCTTTCAAATCTTGGAAAAACTGTTTTTGATAAACTCTTTTTCTTACATCAAGATTAGGAGTGTAAAACCACCTTTATATAGACCAACCAAGTGGTAAAAAACATTTAATAAAGGAGCCAAGGTAGTTAGGATCATTTAAAACATATTAAAACCACTTAACAAAATTTTGTTAAGGTTTTCAGGAAAAACAATCGATTGATTTGTCGAAACAATCGGTTGAATTGACTTGACAGCAAAGTCAAGCTTTTCAAAAACTAATAAGGTAAAACAACCTATTGTTTCGAAATTTCAAACTGTTGAAATTTCAATAGCTTTTTTAGAAAACCCATATTTTCAAAAGGTTAAAGATTCAAATGAACTTGGATTATCTTAATGAGTGAATTAACAAGTTTCAAACAACTAGACAACACACACACATCCAACAGCAAGGTCTTCAAGCTTTCCTTTTGGATTTGGAGACATCAAAGCATCTTGTTCAACAATTTATACATTCAGGAAAAGACCATGCGAGCCTTTATGCGAAGTCTAGAAGTGCTTCAAAACCCTATTAAGAAAATGCCCCAATCATGATTTTGAAAACGTGACCCAGCTAAGTATCTTTCACAATGGTTTGAGTGTTGGAAATAAATAAAATTGACACACTCCTGGCGCAAAACAAGATTTTAACCCAACAAAGAAGCCCTAGCAAAACAAATTTCAAAGTTTCCTCAGCAACTACATGCTAGAAACCCTCCCCAACATTCTAGTCATCCAAGGACAAATGAAGACTTTGGGGAAAATCAATCACCAAATTTTTGTAGCCTCACTGCATGAAAAGAAGTTCAATATTTGAACAATCAAGGAATGCAAGGTTGATGGAATAACCCAAACCAGAACTTGGTTGGATTTTTTTTTCCTCCAACAATAATCAATCCTACTAGCCACATCAACAACGTGTTATCCTTCACTTCATGACAAAACATCAAAATTAGAGGACAGTGGAGAAATTTATGCAAGCCTCCTCGATGAATAAAAAAAATATTGAAGCTTCCATAAAAAAACTTGGAAACACAAATGGGGCAATTGGACAACAAATTATCAAAACGCCAAGACAAATGATTTACGACCAACACACAGGTAAACCCCAAAGAAAAATGCAATGTCCTAGAACTCAGGGGTATGGATATTGAGGGATAAAACTCTAAGATTTGATCCTGGAGGAAAAAGTTTTATTTGAGAAAAAAAAATTGAAATTGAAAAAAAAAATTGTTGAAAGGAGAGGGAAAGACAAGGGAGGACGACAATGAGAAGGTACAACCTCTACCAAGGAAGGAGAATGATCTTGGGAGCTTCACAATCCAAAGGACTCTAAGAAACCTTCATGTACAAAATGCATTACTTGACTTAGGGGCTAATATCAATTTAATACCTCTCTCTCATGAAGAAATTGCGAAAAATGATCATGAAGCCCACTAGCATGATTTTCAGAATGACAAATAGAAGTGTACAATAACCATTGGGAATAATTGATAAAATGTTAGTGAAAGTTGATAAATTTATATTTCCTACAAAAGAATGTAAGGAAGTCCCTTTGATCTTAAGGAGACCTTTCCTAAAAACATATAAAATATGGATAAAGGAAAGGTTAAACTATAGATATAAAATGAGGTTTTGATATTACATCTCTAGAAAAATCATCATCAATACCACAAGGGACTTGCTTCAAGATAACAAATAGGGAAAGTCCTACTCCCATCTCTCCCTATAACTGAATATGTGTCAAGCTAATGGCGTTAAAAGAGTGCTTATTAGGAGGCATCTAAATGTTGTTTATATTTTCCGTTGTTTGTTTATTTTTTGCTATTTTTTGTGTGAATTTATTTTAGGAGACATGAAGAAGACCAAAAAGGAGAAGTGAAAAACAATGAATAACAAAGTGCTAAGAAGCCTTGGCATAAGAGAAAAATGGCAACATAAAATGACCTAGACTAAGCAATCATACATTCAGTCCCTAAAAAATAATTTGTTATAGAAAGTATGATTTGCTAAGCCTATCTAGAAACATTCAGTGAAATGAATCAGAAGGATTTATTATAATAAGAGCCAAAGTGTTCAACGTATTAAAAACTCATAAGCCAAATATGTTGTAAAAAATGAGAAATTTTTTTGAAGAGCAAATTGGCTCAGCCAAAATCACATTCGCTTAAGCTAAAAAGTCACTGGAAGTAGGATTTCTCTCTGGACAAAATTCGCTCAAGCCAATGGCATAACGCTCGATAGAAAATTGTGTAAACAAGTATGCTCTAAATTCGCTCAAGCCATTTTTCATTCGCTCAAGCCAATTTTGAAGAGGCAAAACTAGTTCCTCTCTAGAATGAAGTCAATGAAGCGGATGAGAATGTACTGAGAGAATTCTTGAAAGTAGCTATTATGTTTGAAAATTTGAATGAATCCGCAAATCAGAAGGAGATGCATACTATAAAGGAACTTGAACTGGATAATTTTTCAGTTCCACCATTTGAGCTCCTTCTTGAATCTCCCCCACCCCATAAAATTTAGTCATTTATTTTCATTACATTTCACTCATTTTTTGTTTCATACTAAGAGATTACATTATTAAATCACACTCAAGAAAGCTTCTAATCAGGTACATTAAAATCTCCTCCTTGTCATATTTTTAACGCATAGGGATGTGCCTATTGCATCTATGTATGTCAGACATAGGTCCCTTCAGATGCATGATGTTTGGTCATCTTGTACATCCAAACCATTGTGTTAGTTCTACTTTAATCTAATTTCGAAATTGCATGAGCATTTCAAAAGTAGATGGCACATGGTTTTCTAGGTTTTATGATAAAAAGGGTACTAAAGCCCTGGATGAATCAATCAAACATGTATCTATTGAAGATGGGAAGTTTTGATGTATCAAATCGTCATGGAACCTGAAGTTGTGTTGTGTTTTAGGTTTGGGTTTAGTTATGGGGTTTAGAATCTTTGTAAGATCAGTCTTGGTTCTCATGCAAAGCTTGTTTCAATCTGTTTTAAAGAACTAAGTGTTTTTTCATGCAAAGGGAAAAACAACCGATTAAAGTTTTGAGACAATCAGTTGTTTGTCACTTAGCTGGCAAATGAGTTTTGAAACTGTTTTTTGAATCAGTTGTATAACTGCTAAAACCATTCCACCGGTTAAATCGCAGTTTCAACCGATTAAATGTGAGTTTTCATAACAGCTTTTTGAAAACCTGTTTTAACTATTTCAGCTGTTTAAATCTTCCTTTAATGGTAGTTTTTCAAAGGTTATAAATATAGCCTTCTTTCAAATGTCTAACATGAATGAAAGAGAGAAGTTTTACACTCTGATTTGAGATGAAAAAGAGAGATTATCAACTATTTGTGAAAAGGTGTTTTTCTAAGTTTAGCCAGATTGCTTTTGGGCTTTGTTGTGATTTAAGAACTAATCAATAAGGTTTCTGGTTTACTGTAATTCCAGGTGTTCTCTACCCTTAGTTTCTTGTAATTATTCAAATTACACTCTGTAAAATTGTTTGTAAAATCTTGTAAAGTCAGTGTGATTTTATCTTGGGGTGTTTGTTGTGTACAAAGAGGGTGAGTAGGCTTTGTGGGATTCAAAGTCACTTCTTTGTGGTGTAGTGTTATAATATGTGTTTGGTTACATAGTGGAATACTCAGTGGTTTGACTGAGGATTGAATGTAGCTCAGGGATTTAGTGAACCAGTATAAACCTTGTGTGTAAATCTCTCTATCTCTCTTCTCCATAACTGTTTGATATTTCCGCTGTCATAAACAACTGGTTAAATCGTGCTTTTAGCCGATTAAAATTCTGATATAAGTTTCTGTTTGACTATTTGATTGACTTTCTGAATTGCTTATCTGAGTTGATGGTTAAAGATTCATTCTTAAAAAAGTATTTGTGAAAATCTTTTATAAACAATTCACCTCCCCCCCTTCTTGTTTTAGCCATCAATCCTAACAATTGGCATCAAAAGCTAGGTTCATGAAAGTTACTCAAGTTTGTTTTTTGGTTTCTGAAAATCTTTTTGATGGCTGATAAAATGCCCTTTGGGGAAGGTGCCTCAATAAACAGGTCATCACTGTTTTGTGGAGTTAATTACCAATTTTGGAAAGTGAGAATTAAAAATTTTATACACTCAATTGATAAAGGCATTTGGGAGTCAATTGAAAATGGTCCTTTTGTACCTCAAGTTAAGAAAGATGATGTTTTAGTTGATAAATTTTCATCCGAGTGGACTGAGGCAGAAAGTAAGAAAGTTAAATTTGATTGGATAGCCAAAAATATTATAACATCTGCTCTAAGTTGTGATGAGTTTTTCAGGGTTTCACAATGCAGCTCTGCTAAAGAAATGTGGGACATCTTGGAGGTCACACATGAAGGCACAACTGATGTGAAGAGAGCTAGGAAGCATGCTATGATTCAAGAGTATGAACTCTTCAGAATGCAAAAGGGAGAATCCATATGTGACGTGCAGAAGAGGTTTTCTCACATTGTGAATCATCTTATGAGTCTTGGTAAAAAGTTTGATGAGGAAGAGCTTAACATCAAGGTACTAAAGTGTCTTGATAGAACATGGCAGCGAAAGGTTACTATCATCCCTAAATCAAAGGATCTCACCTCAATGACTGTAGCATCTCTTTTCGGTAAACTAAGAGAGCATGAAATTGAGATTCAAAGGCTTGCTGTCCAAGAAAGTGAAGAAAAGCATAACAAGAGCATAGCACTTAAAGCTAGCAAACAACAACCAGATTCCAATGAAAGTGAAGAAGAGAACATAAGTTTGTTATCAAGAAAATTCAGCAAATTCTTGAGAAAGAGACAAGCTTGTAAAAGGTATGATTCAAAGAAACCTAGTGAATTCAATTCTAATAAGTATACTTGTTATGGTTGTGGTGAACAGGGTCATATCAAGGCTGAATATCCAAACAATGAAGTTAAAGAAAAGGGAGAAAAAGGGAAAAAGCTAAGAAAGCATATATAGCATGGGATGACAATGATGTCTCATCCTCAAGTTCTTCAGATGATGAGGAAGCTAATCTTTGCCTTTTAGCATCAGTAACAAGTAGCATGGATTCTACTTCATCAAGTAAAGGTACCACCTATGATCAATTGCTTAATGCTTTTTATGAAACTCATGATGAAGCCAACCGATTGACACTTTCTCTCAATCGGTTGAAAGGATTAAATAACTAGTTGGAAAATAGAGTTAAGACTCTAGAGGAAGAGATAAGCAAAACAAAAGAAGATTTTGAAAATATGGATTTAATTTACAAAAATTCTTCTTGCAGTTGTGAGACAAAAACTTGTGAAAATTGTGAACCTCTTTAAAAGAAGATTTGTTACCTCTTGAAAACCTTGGACAAGCTTACAACTGGAAAGTCCAATTTTGAAGATGTTTTAGCTTCACAAAAATGTGTATTTGGAAAAGCAGGTTTGGGTTTTTACCCTCAAAGCAAAGAAAAGAAATTTACAAAACCTTTTTCAAATTTTCCAGAAAAACAATCGGTTAAAATATCATTTCAACCGGTTGTTACATGCTTTTATTGCATGAAGAAAAGTCATTCTGTCAGCCAGAAGCTGTGTTGTGTTTTAGGTTTGGGTTTAGTTATGGGGTTTAGAATCTTTGTAAGATCAGTCTTGATTCTCATGCAAAACTTGTTTCAATCTGTTTTAAAGAACTAAGTGTGTTTCCATGCAAAGGGAAAAACAACCAATTAAAGTTTCGAGACAATCGGTTGTTTGTCACTTAGCTGGCAAAGGAGTTTTGAAATTTTTTTTTGAATCAGTTGTATAACTGCTGAAACCATTAAACCGGTTAAATCGTAGTTCAATCGATTAAATATGAGTTTTCATAACAGCTTTTTGAAAACCTGTTTTAACTGTTTCAGTTGTTTAAATTTGCCTTTAATGATAGTTTTTCAAAGGTTATAAATATAGCCTTCTTTCAAATGTCTAACATGAATGAAAGAGAGAAGTTTTACACTCTGAATTAAGATCAAAAAGAGAGATTATCAACTGTTTGTGAATAGGTGTTTTCCCAAGTTTAACAAGATTGCTTTTGGGCTTTGCCGTGATTCAAGAACACATCAATAGGGTTTCTAGTGTACTGTAATTCCAAGTGTTCTCTACCCTTTCTTAGTTTCTTGTAATTGTTCAAATTACACTCTGTAAAACTGTTTGTAAAATCCTGTAAAGTCAGTGTGATTCTGTCTTGAGGTGTTTGTTGTGTGCAAAGAGGGTGAGTTGGCTTTGTGGGATTCAAAGTCACCTCTTTGTGGTGTAGTGTTGTAATTTGTGTTTGGTTACATAGTGGAATACTCAGTGGTTTGACTGAGGACTGGATGTAGCTCAGGGATTGAGTGAACCAATATAAACCTTGTGTGTAAATCTCTTTATCTCTCTTCTCCATAATTGTTGATATTTTCCTTGTCATAAACAACCAGTTAAATCGTGCTTTTAACTGATTAAAATTCTGATATCAATTTCTGTTCGACTATTTGATTGGCTTTCTGAATTGTTTATCTGAGTTGATGGTTAAAGATTCATTCTTAAGAAAATATTTGTGAAAATCTTTTATAAATAATTCACCCCTCCTCTCCCCCCTTTTGTTTTAGACATCAATCCTAACAGTATCTATAGACCAGTAGGAGGAATAAATCTATTAATCATGTAGTTTCTAAATTGTTTGTTGAGAATATGCAGATGGTAGAACATAATAGGTGCACACTCCATTCCCCCTTCAAGAAAGAGAAAACAAATTGCAACTTCTTTAATGAATATGTCGATTAATTCCACATTCTTTTGAGAAGTAGAAAAATCTCAATGAAGGAGTGAAGCAAAGCAATAGGATAGAAGCAAGTTCTTGACTAAGAGCAAACAAGACAAATATTATCAACTAGAGTTAAGGACTATCATAACTGAAAGAAGCGTGGAATTACTTCCTAGGGACTATAAAGATTTTAAAGATGAAGTAATTAGGAGGCAAAGGGAGAAGTTGATAAATTCATGTCCTTATTTCCATGAAGACACAGTTAGAGAGTTCTATGCAAATGCTTACCCAATAAGCTTTGATGAAACAACTAGAACTTCATGGGTAAGAGGAATGCAAGTCAATTATGATGCAGCTAGCCTAAGGAGGCACCTTCATATTAACTTGGACCTAATAGAAGAAATGAGAAAAGAAATAAAAAGAAGAATGAAGGATGTGTCATTAACAGTTACAGCAAAATCAACTATACATTCCTAGAAGGACAGTGGTTAAAGGAGGAACTGGTCTTCTTAGAAACTCTATAGATCAAGCATGAGTTCATTAGAACATTTATGGACAAGCATAATATTTACAAATATTTTTCCAATGACTCTAGATAAGGCTCGACTTCTATAATGTATAATTCAAGGAATAACTGTGAATGTATTTGAACTGATTAATCAAGAGATTCACAAGGTTATCTCAAGTTAGTGTTAGAGGTATTGCAAATCATCTAGGTTTTCCTAGTTTAATCTATGAATTATGCAAAGAATTTGGAGTATAAGTCCCAAGCTATCTAGTTTTCATGATTAGTCCTCCAATCAAAAAAGTTTATGTCTTGACTCAATGCACAAATTTAGATGATGACCAAAGAGAAAGGACAGTTACACCAATAAGAGACGAAATTGCAGTTGAACAGAATACAATTGAACTTGTCCAACCTCATTCAATACTAGAAGACACCTTGGAACACATTCAACTCCCACTAGTATCTAACCATAAGGCTAATACTATTATATTTAACATATTTTCTCTATTTTTTCAGTATCAACAATTGCACCAGCCAACCACATCTTTTTCTTTGATGACAAAAGAAGAATTCAAAAGAGTTGTAGTGTGGCCTGGAGATTCAATTAGAGATAGTAATGTTACAACCCCAAATGACAATGAGCAGTCAGAAAGGAAGAAGACTATTCAAGGAATGTTGCACTAGTTGTATCTGATACTAAAAGAATAGATGCTACCCTTTGCACCACTTTAAGAAGCAGGAAGTTCACAACAGAAGAAGTTGAATCTTCTTCTACAAACAGTGAATAATTTATCAAGAGCATTATTGAAGCACTGAAGGAAAATCAGGAAACAACATCAAAAGAAGCAGATGAATGAATTTTATCTCTGTTTTTAATTGTAATTAATTACTTATAACTATGCGTGTAATAGAATAACAATACTGTTGGGGTTACGTTGCGCAAATTGTATAAATTCTTTCACTCCTCTTTCGTACTCATCACTTATACGAATTGAGTTAATCCAATCTGGATCCATTATGTTTAGTAATGGTCATTGAGGTGTTCACTGATATGTGTGAAATCTCACATTTTTATTATAGGTATGAACCTATCTCATTCGAGAAGATTCACTTTAATTATAATTCAATAGTACATAACTTTAATCAACATCCCTTATATTTAATGAAATCTCATCAGCATTTCGCATTGGTCTTTAGGTGGCACGAAATGAAAGTGGTGACACGAAATCTCCACAATCAAATATGCACCCGAAGAACAACTCAAAATGCTATGAACCAAAATCACATAAAATTTCAATCACAAGTTACGTACTAATGAACTAATAAAAAGTGATTACTCTTCTCAAACTGTACACCTGGACAATTGAAGAATCAAAACAATTACTGTCACTACAACATCCTTTACTTTTTAAAAAATGTTTAAAAAAAATTATAATTGGAAAAGTAATAGAAAAATCTCAAATCGAAAACTAAGGGTCTCTCACATGGGAAACAATTAACAGTGGTCAAACACTCCCAGACTCAATACCAACACCTACCAAAGAATTATAAATATACATGCAATATAAAATTAACAAATTTAATCATACATACAATTCAATAGAGAATATTAGTTATAAATCATTAAATTATTTATAATCTAACTATAAATCATTAAATTAATTATAAAATAATATTACTCTAATTACAATCTAACTAATTAATAATTATATTCTAACCTAACAATTAAAATAATATAAAATAATAATAAATAAAAATTAACATAAATACTAAAATATAAAAATTATAATAAATACTAAAATATACAAATTAATATAAATACTAAAAAACAAATAAAAAAATATTAAAAAAAACTGCACCAACCTGCAACGACGGTGGTGATGGGCACCGGCGGCGGAAGCAAAACGCGGTGGTGGCAACGACATCAGAAGCATAACACAACGGTGATGGCGAAAAAATGAAGGCAATGAAAACCTAGAGCAATGGACCGAATAGAATGATGAACAATGAACAATGAGAGGAAGAATAAGCAATGAGGGTGGAGGAAGAACTTACAAAGGAAGAATGCAAAGAGTAACGTTGAAGCCGAGAAGAAGACGAAACGAAAATGTAGAGAACTAAACCGTAAGTGGCAAGCTTATAATTAGGGTAAATAACGGAGGTATATATGATGATTCTTAGGTAAAACCGTTGTCTATACCTCCATTAATTGCAACATACAACGGTTTTACTAAAACCGTTGTATATGTAACATTGATAGACGACGGTTCTTAGGTAAAATCGTCGTCTATATCTCCACTAATTGAAATATATAGTGGTTTTACATGGAACCGTCGTATATACCTCCGCTTTAATTTAAAAAATTCCACTGCGTTTTGATGGAAAGCATTTGACACTGAATCGATGTATATAGGTTGTCGTAAATGGGCTTTTCTGCACTAGTGTTCCAAGAATTGCAACAATTTATTAGTATATACCATATTATGAGAACATGGTGAGGGTTTTTTATTCAAATTTGCATCTAACTACACAGGGTTACCTTTCTACTTAGATCGACACACACAAGATTATAATTAGACATATGGTTTAGGTACCTATGATGGTCTGTTGTTAACCCCTGATACTACCTCTGAGGACATACATTTTGATTGTCAACAAGCTGTATTAACCATGACAAGAGAAGAGGTGCACAATCAAAACGTAAGAGAAGAGTTTGACTATGAATGACAAACTACTTTATTATACATGGATGCACATGATTTATCCTCTGGGGAGCAACTTCTCGCAACTGGTTCATGAATATGTTTTCATGTTCTGGTGCCTCAAAAGTAATGTAATGATTAATTGATCTCATTATATCATGCAGCACATGATAAAATGTCGGGACAATGATATGCCTTTTCTGTATGGTTGTTTAATCACACAACATTAGGATGAAATAACTTCTTGAAAAAAAAAACATAAAGAAAATGAATATCTTTGAGGTCAATGGTATGTGGCAACTTGGAAGGCTTGACGACGATCATGAACAAGAGGAAGGCATTCCATTGCCACAAAAACATGTTGCAGGCGATCATCCTCAACTTGAAATCCCCCATGTTCGGCGATGTTAACACACATTTTGGGGGGAATTTAAAATATACAGGAAAGTATGTCAGGCATGAGGTTGGATATCAACACTATCAATACACATTAGGGTTGAATCGAATATAAACTTCATAAGCTTGAAGGCAATGAAGAACATTGATTGTATTCTTATTATGTTATTATTATTTTTTATCTTGAACTTATTTTGATTGTCAGTTAAATTTAATGTGTTATTGGACATTATTATGTTTGTAATTTTTTTAAAATTCCCATAACATTAACACGTCTCTCCATTTGGGATTCTAATGTAATGACTTCATCTATATATTGTAGTCACCCATTATTTTGTGTTCATCAGATGTTTATTAATGATAAGCGAAGATTATTATTTTATTTTCTTTGTTTTATTGGATACAAAATGAAATAAAAATTGATACATAAGAAATAAAATACATTTTTATGTTTATTAATGATAAGAGAAGATTGTTATTTTATTTTCTTTGTTTTATTGGATACAAATTGAAATAAAAATTGATACATAAAAAATAAAATACTTTTTTTTTTCATGTTGTGAGTTCATATTTCATAATATTTATGAAATTACGTGTATTTTATTGTACCACTATGTTTAAATTGTACATTATTTTTAAAATATATTAACTATTCAAACTATTAATAGTATTAATTATTTTATTATTATTATAATTATTAATATAATTATATATACAATATATAAAATTAAATATTACATAAGTTTATTTAATAATTTCAAAAATATTTAATTATACTAAATAATAAAAATAATAAAATAAAATTATAATATTAACAAAAACATATAATTATATAAAATAACAAAGGTATATAATAATAAATATTATTTTCATAAATTTTAATAAATTTAATACATTTATTTCAATTTAACACAAAATTATTTTATATTATATTTTAAATTTTTATTAAAAATACAAGTAATTCTGGATATTATATATTTAGAAAAATTTAATTAACTCAAACCTATACATAAAAAAAAATATATCGTAATTCATTATTCAAATATTTTTTAATAATAAGAGTAAATTTGTAATATTAAATTTTACACCTTTCAAAATTTCTAAATTTTCTTCCAACCACCACATTTCTTACGAATCTCAATAAATCATCCACACAAATACACTTTATCATCTCTCAATCTAAATAACCTCCGACATTAGAGTCTTTATACCAAACAACTTCTATACCAAGAAAATAATGTAAAAAAAAATGTGTTTTAAAGTAAATTTATGTTGTAAACAAAATATGAGATGAAACAACACAGGAAGAAGAGCTATCAATTATGATAATATCATCTATGAGAATAAAAATAGTAAACATCTTGCATGATCAATGTTTTGTTCTTCTATCGCCCATCTCCTAGTGGTTCCAAGATCTGGTCATGTAAATTATAGAACCTAGAAATTGTACTGCTAGTACCATCTCTATGATCAACCATATTAAAATGAGAACGTGCTTTGAGAAGGCTCTCTGTCTCTTCTTGGTACGCAACATCTTTTGGCCCTCCTAGTGAATGTTTTTCCATGACCCTTATTCCCTCCAACTCCATTGCAACTTCTTTCATGGTTGGTCTTTCTTCTCCATGCAATCTAAGACACCTTTTTGCTAGATTGGCGACTTCGATCACATACTCAACACTTGCATCACTCACAATTTCGTTGTCCAATATTTGAGCCAACCGACCCTCATTCATTGCAGAAACAAAATACATTGACAAATTTCTCTGAGTCTGAGGTCTAAAAAATGAAATTGGCTTCTTACTTGTCAACAGTTCTGCAAGGACAACACCAAAGCTGTAAACATCACTCTTCTCAGTTAGTTGGCTTGTTTGTAAGTACTCAGGGTCAAGGTAACCCATTGTTCCTTGCACCAAAGTAGTTAACTGAGCTTGATCAAGAGGAACAAGCTTTGAAGCCCCAAAGTCAGAAACCTTGGCTGTGAGGTTGTCATCTAGAAGAATATTTGCAGTTTTAACATCTCTATGTATGATTGGTGTGGAAACAGAAGAATGCAAGTATGCAAGAGCCTCTGCTGTCTCTGCTGCAATTCTCAAACGTGTTGTCCATGAAAGTTTATGGTAATCACCACATGCCTCACCTTCAAAATGTAGATGCTCACAGAGGGTACCATTTGTGATGAACTCATAAACAAGTAAAGGAAACTCTGTCTCCAAACAACAACCTATTAGTTTGACAACATTCCTATGGTTGATTTGGGAAAGCACAACCACTTCGTTGATGAATTGCCCAATCTCGGTTTGGTTGGAAACCATGGACTTCTTGATGGCAACAACCCTGCCATTTGATAATATACCTTTGTACACTGTTCCATGGCCTCCTTTGCCTATGATTCTATCATCATCATAGTTGTTGGTGGCTTTCTTGAGCTCCTCAGCAGTGAAAATTGTGGCTCTTTCAGTTGAGCCATTGAGCAAATCAATCTGTGTTTGCAATAATAGACCACCATTTTTTTTAAAATACCTGTCTCTCATTTTCATGAGCTTTCTTTCACGGAATTGGGGGTATATGTTTAGGCATCCCACAACCAATGCCAATAGACTTAAGCTCAAACCTGTAAACAACAGTTACATACTTTGTTTTCAAAATAAAGTAGTAATCAAGAAACATTGTGTGTGAATGTATGTTTATACTTACTCAATCCAATTATAAGAATGAGATTCCCTAAGTTTTTGTCTTTTATGGTTCTGCAGCCTTGTCCCTTTCTCAATCCATCTCCTTCGTGGCCCTTTGGACATGAGCACTCAGAACCTCCTCCAGGGACCTTTTTGCATGTTTTCTGGTGGACGCATGGATTGGTATTCGAAGCGCAATCATCTTCATCTAAGCCAAACAAAATTGTGTAAAAGTTTATGAACAAGAAACAAATAAACCTTCATTTTTTTTTCAAACTTCACAATCATAGCATGTTATTTTTCATGCAGGATAAGTTTTTTTTTATGTTATTAATTAATTAGAAATCATCTTATATATATAATTTCTAAAACTAACTTTATTACAAAAATAAATAACTTTCCTATTGAGTATCATACATTATCAATATATTTAATTAATAGAACTGTTTAAAACGTGGACTTCATAAAAATCTACCTATTCAGCTTTCAATCTCTCTCGCGGCATACCAGACAAGAGATGGGTCATAGTCTTATCTTTTCCTTTCATTTCACCCACAAGAAGCATATTTGAATCTAACAAGTTTAAGATTTCAAAATTATCTTGTTCTGCAGGCCATACACATATCACACAAATTTTAAATGCGACAACGATTGATGAATATTGATGAATGACAATACAGGCGTGTTCATGCATTCAAACATGGCAAGTCATCACTCGCAAGTAAACTAGGTCAACTTATTAAACAATGGATTAGACTCTGTTAAGAAAAGATGATAATGTATTTATTCTAAAAAAGCATTGCCCTTAATTTTAAATAAAACACATGGATATTATTAACCTACTAAAAAATTTACATACTTTCGCAACTTAATCCACCACCGTTTTTTTAAATTAATAGTATAAAAAAATCATGGGTATGTAAAAAAAAGTAAATTCTTTTAACATACTACAAAATATAACTTTCATCGAAGAACAGACTTACTTTAAGGATAAGTCTAAACGAATTTCCTTCTATTTTCATTGAACTTAAGGCTAATTAAGATGAGACATTAGAAAGTAAAATACTAATCTTAGAAATTACCATAGCAACCATCATTGAGGTAGGGGTTTCCACCATGAGGGCATTTGCAACGATACCCAATCCCATTCGTTGAATTGCAATGACTGTTCTTATCCTTGCACGCATAGCTACTAGGATGTTGTTTGGCCTCTTCGCACGTTTGATTTCCAACAGCCCAATCAAGCACCAAGGGCAACCTCGTATTCTCGAGGCTCTTAAGATTTGTTGTTTGGAAGTTGTAATACCCTTCCGAAACTGTAAACACATAGTTACAAGGATTGAAGTCACGTACGGTGGAGTGGTTGTTTCTACTCCAACTTTGCATTGCAAAACCATGTACTCTGTTGGGAACACCGATTTGGCAACAACCAATGCCATCGCATGATCCATTGTTCTTTATTTCACCAAGTGTGTCACACATGGATACACACCCTGTTGTTGTAACATGTTTTTTATTGCTATCGTAGCCCATGAATACTCCAACCGTGTCACAACCAACTGCTGTGAATTTGTTCCTACTTGAGATTGAAAAGTGGGTCAAATTGAGACCATTTTGGTCCTTTGAACTGTTGCTTTTGGTGCCATAGCAATCATGGACTACGGGACTTGAAACTATAATTTCCCCATCTTCTAGTGATATGTTGAGCACCAGTATGTTGTTTGTTCCCAATAGAGGAATGGACGTGGAGGAGTTATCATGGTTGCAAGTGATGAGGAAAGTGTCTTTCATGTAACAGCCCTCACGTGTCCCAAAAGGGTAAGAAATGCTTAGATTGCCACAGCTTTTAGGGCAATCTGGAGAGGGTTGAGATACTGCTTTTGAAGCTGCTAGGATCACCAGAATTATAAGCTGAATGAACTTTAGATTTTTGTTCACAGCCATGGCTTCACCAAAGATCCCTTGTAGAGCTTATCTGAGTGTGGGTCTTTTATCACCTACACAATCTCAAGAACGTTTAATTATTCAAGGTTGAAAAGTCAAGAGTTTTGGAGCAGCAAGATTGAAATTGAAGCATTATGCAGCAAAATAGAGTTTTGGGAGTGTGGAATATTCAGTTAATGTTTTCAAGACAAATATAAGGAATGGCATAGAGCATAAAAAATATGGCAGAAGCAGTGAAGGAACCAAGTTTTGTTTGAAGGTAGATGAGAAGGAAATATACACAAATGAAAGGCGAGGAGTGATGAAGTTGGCTTCCCTTGCTTTCTGTGTTGGATCCTGTGAGAGTGTTGTGTGTGTCTCGGGTCTGGTAAAGTATGCCATATAATCGAAGGTGATTGATACGTTGAAAATTCTCGATCACGGATATTTAAGTTATTCATTTTTCAATTAAATATATTATTATTTTATTTTAAAATTTTATTTATATTAATTTTTATTAACAAAATAAGATATTTTATTATTAAAATAATTGTAAAGTAGAAATAAAAAAATTAGTGTCAACAAATCACGTTTTCATATTTCATTTATATTTTATTTAAATAATTTAACGAACAATGATATCTTAATACAATACCAGTTTCATTTACTTATATCAAAAATATTATTATTTTATTATAATATAATATTTTATTCTAAAAAATATTATAAAATAGTTATCTTTTTACTAGAGTGTCAAACAAAATTTATTATTTTTCATAATTGAGTCACATACTTTTCAGACTTCCACTTTTGTCATATAGATTCAAATAAATTATTATTATATTACATCATTCTATTTATATTTATTTTTATTATTAAAATATAATATTTATTATGAATAATAACTGTGAAATGATATAAATAAAAACTGTGGTGTCAAAAAATATTTTTTTTTTCCATATAATTTGCAAACCCTGGTACAACTTTTGGTTCAAGTTGGCTTAAATAAAAGTTGTGACTGGTCAACCCTCATAAATATTCTACTTTTTTTAAAAAATTTAATTTTTTCTTTAGAAACTTTATTTATATAATTAAGAGGTATAGGTCGGTCCATTTTTAGGAGTAAAATAGGATCTTAAGTTATGATTTCATATCTAATAAGACGAGTGAGTAAATGGGTTCAAGGTTTTATTTTACATGTCTGGATAAATTTTGATCACTAAAATAAATCATATTTTCTTATGTTGTTTTTTATATGTAAAAGTTCACGGATAGTTTCATCCATGCATGAACTCAAATAATAATTTTAAAAAAGAGAAAAGTTTATCAATTTCAAATATTTTATTTATTTTTCCTTTTATTTTTAAAATATATTGATTAAACTAAAATATAAAATTAAAATGTATCAAACTAAAAGTCTAGTAAATAAAATGTTTACGTGTTTACGTGTGTTTTTTCTAAGATTGGATCAAGGGAGTCCACTAAGCCTTTACATATACAATTGAAAAAAAAATGTTTCAATATTTTCTTTAAAATTAAGAGATATTGATTCAATAGATATTATCAAGCTTTTTATGAGAAGTTCTTTTATATTTTAATATTTTAAAATTTACCAATGCTTAAGGTGATATTTTTCTAAGTCCTTCTTTCATATGTTGTTTTGATTTTTATCTTTCATATGTTGTTTTGATTTTTATGTCTAGGTTTGATGACTTAAAATGCAGTAAATGCGTTTTTTTTACAAAGTGTTTAAGAATTTTCAAGTATATAAAACTTGGAAAATTTTAAAAAATAGTGGAATAATAGAGTTCAATCACTAAGACAAATAAGATATACTATTATTGTAATATTTTTATGAAGAAATACTAGAGAAAATCAGAAATACACTATTATGCAGTGTTGCAGCATAATGCAGCTATAAAACCCACTGTAATTGTATAAGCATTCACTCATACTCTCATTGTAGCTTTTGAATTGTTACTAAATGTTGTCGCTTTTGAATTGTTACTAAATAGAGATACTTCTATAAAAGTTGGAACGAATATATGAAGTGTCACCTTTAATTTATTTATTTTTATTAATAAAAAACATAAATCAATTATTATTACATAACATTTAATTTAAAATCTTAAAATTTTATACTTGTGGTATTTTTTTTTACATATTTTTATTTTTTATTTCTACTCAATATAAATCATATTTAGATTAGTAATATGTTGTTTAAAATTATTTATACAGTTCATGTTAAATATTTAAAGAACAATGTTTGAAGGCTAATTATCCTTATTAAAAGAACTTTTTTTTACCAATTTTTTTTATATTGATATTTTCTTCTTTTTTTGACAAAGTGTTGATGTAAGTGATGCTGAATTAAGTTTCTTTTTAAGAAATGATTTAAATTTAAGACTTGCAAAATAAATAAATAAACGCAGTTAAGAAAATAAATCTTAATGGAAAAATATGAGCATTATTATAAAAAAAATAGTTAACTACTTTGATGTAAGTAATTTTGACTCTTTTTTTTGTCAGTTTTATAATTTTTTTAATTTTTTTATTTTATTTTAATATTTAGAAGTTTACGATGAAGTTTTTTTTCTGAAAAAATTAACAAGAATTAACAAATAACACTTCCAACCCTATTATAAATCATAACCATATCCAGCACAATTACCCACTTACAGGAAAACCCAACCAAAAAAAAAAGACTCCACAGAGCTACAAAACATGGACAAGTTTGGTTGAAAAAACTGCAGCAAAAGTGCAAGCAAAATGACACCTGGCAGATTTGGAAAATGCTGCATTATCATCCAAAAACAGCTATAAGAGAAAGACTAAAACCAAAAAGTAAAGCTCATCTCTAGTAATCTTGTTGCAACAACAGGATCCAATGCATGCAGTTTCTCGGCATAGAATACCATAAAAGTGTTTTAGTATGTAGTCATACATAATTGTTGTCATTTAACCATATCGTCTAAAGCGAATTTGATGAGAAGGGATAAGCATGATTAATTATATTTTGTAGTTTGATGAGAAGGGATAAGCATGATTAACAATATCTGCAGTATGTGCGGGAAAAAATAGGAAACTTGTCTCATCTTTTTTGTATGTGTAGGGTTGTCTGGTTGGTGTGGTCTAAGTGTTTTGAGTGGATGAGGTTGGCTTCGATGGATAACCGGGAGCCAAAACAACTTTTTTTAAGCTTTAGGATGACCGGTGTCAATAAAAGGGTTAATCAAATCTGGGGTTTGGTGTGGATAGCAGTTGTAGGAGAATTGTGGAAACACAGGAAAAAAAAGGATTTTTAATGGTGGTAGGATAGATCATATTGAAATTTTTTCTCTAGTGTAGGTGAAGGTTTGGTCTTGGGTAAAGTCCAAAGCACCTGGGGTGTGTTTTTCCTATTCTGATTGGTGTCTTGAGCCTCTAGTCTGTATGTTAGGAATTACTAGAAGGTCTAGTTGATGAGTAGAGAGGTTTTATGATTTGTTGGTTTGTTAGTTATGGTTCGTCTATAAGTTGTTGTGTTATGTAGTCGGAGGGTTTGAGACATAAGATGGATCTTTGTATAAGGGTTTGAGTATGCCTAAAATACCTTATATTTATTCATTTGTTTTTTGCTGATAAAAAAAAACCTGCAGCCACTACCTTCTCCAACAAATTAAACTAACACAAACACATAATACACAACATAAACAACATACATAAATAAGCCATAAGCAGCGCCTATAGACCTAGAAGAAAACTAGAGTGCTCAACTTAAGATACCTCATAAAGAAGATAAACAACAAAGAAAAAATTGAAATTCCAAACAAATTAGTTAAGAGTACAACATGTGTTTGCTCTTTGATATGAGTTAAACCAAATGTTACATATCCATAACTATTATATTAGAATTATGCATCAAAGTAACACCTACCTTCCAACAAAAACAAACCAGTTGCTGCCAGTTTTACCATAACACAACCTCAACTTTAAACCTGCTATGTTGCAAGTATGATACATGTCAATCTGCATCCCTTGTGTTGTTCGAGCTACTCCAAGAAAAAACCCTATAATGTATACTAATCCTATTAACCTTCATTAACACCTTTTCCCATTCACGACACACCCAATACTTACCCTTCCCAGCCATCAGAAGCAAAACATGCAATTTATAAAACAAAGATTAACAGAACAACATAATGCATGAAACAGATTTCCAATAGCATAATTGCTTTTAGATAGCATTAAACATTAAAGTCAAGTGAAGTTTCACATTCAAGAACTTGTAAGATTCACCAAAAAAAGTCACATTTATATTGGAACCATCATTGATACATTTCACTGAGGAAAGGATTACTACCTCAGGTGAATAGTCAGCAAAAACCAAAGTAATGTTGACATAGATTTGCATGACTACCTCAAAAGAACACAATTACCATTGAATTTGCATGACTACCACAAAAGTGTTAGAATGTATGGCTTTAAAGTAGAGGGGGAGTGAGTGGTTTAAAAAGGGTATTCGCAAACTTTTTCGTCTAGAATGAAATTCCTTTGAGAAAAACATGATTCAGAATCCAGTTTGCCAAAACACAAAGCAATTTAGCACAACACCAGAAAAACAATCGGTTGTTTCGCAGAAACAATCGGTTGTTCATACCAGTTAACAAATATAAACTGAAATTAAAGAGTTCAAGGGATAGAGAGATTGCACACACAGTTTATACTAGTTCACTCTTAAACCAAGAGCTACATCCAGTCTTCCCAGAAACCACTGGGGAATCCACTAAGCAATCAAACCTAGATTACTTACACACACAACCAAAGAAGTGACCTTGATCCCCTCAAGACACACACTTCCTTTGGCTCAGCACATACGCCACCAAGAATGCTGATCTTGACAACCTCAAGAGCACACAACACTTCTCAGCTTCACACACCAGAGTTTACATAAAGTACAGAAGGATTACACTTGTTACAGAATGATCTGAACTCAATACAAATGAAAATCCTATTCCACACTCTCTTGATCAAAGCAATCTCAAAGCAATCTTCAACTCTTCAAAAAGCAAAATCAGTGAAAAACTCAAATATGTTTTTCTACGATTAAATCTCAGTTCTTGTTTGTTACTTAATTTGAACAAACTCTTTATTGCTTTCAAAGACTGGTCAAAACATTTAAAACTGGAGCGTATTCAGTTATAAAATCATTTAAAGTTCAGTCAAAGCGCAAAACAGTTTTTTGTTATGGTCCCAAAACAAACAATCGGCTGAAGGCTTGAATCAATCAGTTGTTTTGGTTTGACAGCAAGTCAACCATCAAAAACAGTTTTTAACCTTTCTCAAAACACCTAAGTATAAAACAATCGGTTGTTTCGACAAAACAATAGGTTGTTTTTCACTTATTTTGAAAAACACTTTCAATTAAAAAGGTTTGAGAATGCTTTCAATCAAGAGTGGATTAACACAGATAATCTACCCCAAATCCTATTCTAAAACACCTCAGCAACAGCAAGCACATCCAGGCTTTCATCAAACTCAATGGATTTGGATTCTTCAAAGCTTGAACACACTTGATTCAACAAAAAGCACAATAAAATGTTCAACCGTATACCGAGCTAGACATCACTTGAACCTTTTTAAGGCTAATCTCTGAGGACTTGAGCATCTAACCAGAGGGGCAACAACCTCGCCTAGACCTAACAAAAACTATACTATAAACCGATTCTGCTATCTGCACTAGGTATAGATGAGATTCCTACATTTCCAAACAGATATCAACACAACTTACTTAGATGTCAACATCATGCAAAGTCTTGGACCCATGATTAAACACGATCTTATTCTGGTGTTTCCAAAATGCCTCCATGTATCTACTTACATCACTCGTGTGCAAACGGTAGCCAATCAACTTAAATGCAATGGAGAAACTCTCATGGATGCAAAGGTCATGGATAAAATTTTTTGGTCATTGACCGATGACTTTGAAAATGTTGTATGTGTAATCGAGGAGTCAAGAAACATGGAAGAGATGACCATTGATGATCTCGCGGGTTCTCTTGAAGCTCATGAACAACGAAAGAAGTAAAATAAACAAGAAGTCTTGGAGGAAGCCTTACAAACAAAGATGACCATCATAGAAGACAAGGTGATGTACTTGAAATATAACCTAGGAAGAGGACATGGACACAGAGGTCGCAGTTTTGATCATAATGGAAACAACAATGAGGATAGGGGGACAAATGAACAAAAAAACTGGAGTGGACGAGGTTGTGATCGTGGTAGTCGTTCAAATTGTTCAAATGTTGAATGTTACAGCTGCGGAAAATATGGACATTATGTAAAAGGGTGATATGCCAAGAAGAAAGTGGAAGAAAATGAAAATTTAGTAGAGGAATATGAGACAAAAGATGAAGGAATTCTCACGATGTCCAATGAAGACGTCACTCCAAATAGTGACATGATATGGTATCTAGACACTGGTGCTAGTAATCATATGTGTGGGCACAAAATCTCTTTCTTGATATACAAGAGTTCGAAGATGGACATGTGTCTTTTGGAAACTCAAAAAAAGTTCGTGTCAAAGGTTGGGGAAACATATGTGTTTCCCAAAAGAATGGAAAAGAAGGTACAATGGAGGAAGTTTATTATGTACCCGACTTGAAGAGTAATATTCTTAGTATGGGACAATTATTGGAGAAAGGTTGTTCAGTTTTCATGAAATACCAAATTTTGCACCCGAAGGAAAAAAATGGACGAGTTCTTGCAAATGTGGAGATGGTAAAGAATCGAATGTTCAAACCCAAAATTAAAGAGTACATTGTCAAAAAAATCCTTTTGTGATGAAAAAATTGAGCTTGAAGTTTTAATGGCAAAATCAAGTAGCTTGGAAGAAATTTTCAATTTACTGAATAATGAAAAGTCAGATCTTCTAGATGAAAGGAGTGTCATGATATCTCAATTGGAGACGGTTGAAGCAAAATTTGGTAGCCTGGAAAGAAGGTTTACAAGATTGGAAGAAAAATATGTTGATATGGAGAAAGGCAAAGAAAGTAGAGTCAATCAAGTAGAAGAACTCCATTTGTTTCTTTTGGCACAAAAAGAAAAGGTGAATAAATTACAATCCAAATTAGAAACCCCTTATAAGTTTTCAAATGTCCTTAAAGTTATGAAGAAGTTGGGGGCATAACCAAATGCCAATGACAAGTATCTGCAATGTTTTGTTATTGTTGGTGAGAGTGTAGGAAATACTTTAGATGGTCTGACTATGGGGTTGTGACAATAAGAAACTTGGTTCATATGTTGTACATGAAGATAGTGGTTCTGATTTGGGAGAAGAGGGTAAATGGAACTCTCTCAAGGAATTATTTGAAAAAGATATATGCTCAAATCATTATGTTCCATGCTCATTGAAGTTAAAGTCTTCCTTAAATCCTTTAAATTCCAAGGCTAAAAGTGTAGAAAATTTTGTTTGGGAAATTAAAAGTAATTCAATTCAAAATTCTGCATGGATTAGTGCATTGAAGAAAACTAAAGTTGTTTCTAATCTAGAATAATATGGTGACTACTAGAAAAATATTGGAAACAGCTAGGATAAAGAAAAATATAAAATTGGAAGTGTGGGCAATGACAATCTTTTATTTTGAAATTTGAATAGCCAATAATTATTATCTTTAATTTTAGTTTTGAATGTGATTTATACTATGATTTTAAATGTAATTTATAGTATAGCTTTTATGAGAGAGAAAATAGAATTTGAGAAGTCTATTATAATACTATCTAGAGAGATTGTATTCTTATTTAAAAAGTAATAGGAAAATAAAAGTTATATTCTTTGTTCACAGATTCAACTTCATTTCTACATAAAGAGATTTTACTTAGTTGCAATTCTATTTAACATCACCCTCCAAACAAAAGTTTAAGTGAAGGGTATGAATTTCAAACTCCAAAGTAAAAATAGAGAATCAGAATTTGTATCACCCAATGGTTTAGATAGTCTAATATAATTAGACTGTGATGAACTTGATATTCAAATTATTTTAAAAAATAAAAGTAAGGAAGAATTTGAAGAATCATATAAATCGTGAGGAGATTATGATTAATAAAAAATCCAATGATTCTTTTTTAAGTGATTAGTTTAAAAAATTGTCTTAATTGAGTGAGTAGATTCTCAAATAAATTCCGTAGAAGATGAGCTAAGTAAAATAACTAAAACTACAAAATACATGCATTTTATCTAGTACAAATTTGACATTTCTATATTCAACAATAACGTTTTCTTACATTTCATGATGATTAATTCCCAATAGTGTTGTAAATGTATAAAATGTTTATAAGCACAAAAAAGAACTTGCGTTTGCTTTGATAAAACATTAGGAAATAATTGAAACAATTAAAGAATATTATCTGAGTGATTTCAATACACGTTAAATTGACTAACTTATAAACTTAAAACCATTACCTAAAAATTCTTTGCATTTATTAAATCTTTTCCAGCACCAAAATCTTTGGTAGAAATTTCTTCTGCACTCACAATAGGTAAGAAACCCATTTGAGTACCATCACTATCGCTTTCAATCTCCCCTTCAAGACTTAATCCTTCAATTCTTGCTCCAAGGGGATCTCCAATGATTCCCACATCTATTAAGAAGAAGAAAAAAAGAGAGTAATTAGTCGAACAGAAGAAGAAACAATAAATAGCATTTTATCTTCTTAAAATATAAGACTAGTTAAATATACTTTTCTACTACATAGCAAAAGTTAATTTTTTTTTCTATATTCTAAACTTTAAACCTTTACGTGTAGTAAAAAAATCGGTTGAAATGTGTATTTATTAGTGTTTTTAAGTCTAACTCAATTCTATATAACCGATTCATGGGATGAAGTTTGCACACGCTTATATACAATGAAATATTCTTATCTTTAGTCGATGTATGATCTTCAACAAGAAAAAAATCAATTTCATATGAAATTACATAAAAAAAAAAAAGAAACATATTTAACCTTAAAATGTATAACCTAGCAAAGAATGATACAAAGTGTAATGAAAAGAAAATATGTAATTGACAAATATACTTGACTAACTTTAGGTTATCATAAATCAAATACCAAGAAAGAGGAATTAAAATCGGAAACTCAAAGAGATATATGTTTGGAGAAATAAATTGGTGGTTGAATGCATGATTGACCTGGATTTGAGAAGAGCCAAAGAATGAGGGCACAAGCAATTAAAACAAAAGGGATAACATGCACTGCATTTTCTGCAAACTTCACACGTGCCCTCTCCCTCTTTGCCAAGTCTGCAATGGGATCATAAGTAGGTAAATGGCTGCCATCAAACATAGAATAAGATGATCTATGTCCTGAAGATGAACCACTCGTCGCATGCTTGAAGTAGTCATCAGAGAACCTGTTCCAGCTTGCAGACCTGTGCATCTTAGTTACTTGATTAATTACTTTTCCAACTAGAAAATTATGTGCCAATTAATTTGGAGTGAAGAGAATTGTGAGGACCACAAAGGGTCATAAATTGTTGTACATCAAAACTACTTCATCATCAAAACAATAAGAATAATAATAATATAAAGAAACTAAAGTCCAAAGAAAGATGAGAAAAGTCTCTACGAGAATGAAGCCACTTTCAATGAGTTCGGATCTTTGCTCTTTCTTCCACAAGTACACCCCTCTTACCAATTCAATCACCATATTTATTGCGTCTTCCCAACAAACTGTTTAATATCAATTTCTCTTTCTCAAGAATATATTATTAGTTGAGTTTCTCAATTTAGACTATTTAAAAACTTTAATTTCATCATTTTATTAATGCCGATTTTGATTTATTTGTTTGATTTTTGTAATTGATATGCATGTTGTATTTTTCCAATTCAACGAACATAAACATAGTAACTTTATATATTTTAAAATTTAAAGAACCAGATTGAATTAATTAAATACATAAAGGGACCAATTAAATTAATAATTTAGTCAATTGGATTTTACTAGCCTCACTACAAGAAAAATCAGTGTATTTTATCGAGAAAAAACGGACACAAATGAAAAAAAAGTGTAATCAGAGCATGCAAAATTGAAAAAAAAACCTTGTGTGGATCTGGCCCACACATAAATGAAAAAGAAAAAACATAAAAAATATTTGTGTGAACTTGCCCATAAATACCAAAAAAATATTTTATTTTATCTTTCTAATCATTTTTACTTATAATAAATTTTAAAATAACAAATCCAAATAAAAAAAAAATCACAACATAAAAATCATCCAAGTAGAATAAAAAAGACATTCAAATGATTTCAACCATTCAAACATTCATATAACTTTTAGTCAAACTGAATATTAATACATAAAATAGAATTTATAGAATTAAAATAAACCATAAAATAAAATTGTAATTTAAAAATTAACTAAAAGTATTAAAACTTAAAATTTACGATAATACAATTATATAAAAAAAGTACAAATGAAAATATAAAATGTGTCTCATGAAGTAGAGATAGCAGTGATGTGATATATAAAAACCTATAAAAAAATATAAACAATGTGAATAAATAAAATATTTAGTATATAATAAAATTGTGAAATAATTAAACTTACAGTCTGGGATGCACTTCAAGGAAGGGGGTGGTCATCATGCTCTAGAGCATACTGGTGGAGAAATTGACTTGTGCTAGTGGAAGCATTGTCACATTACAACACTGAGACAAGGTGTTCCTTTATTTGCTTCATTTCGTCCTCCAAATGTGCATACTTTCGACCCCATATACTATGTTCTGCATGAAGTTGTTGGTTTTCAGCCAACTAATCAGATTGTGAAGCATCGAAAGCAAAGGAGGGTCGAGTGAGGGAAAAGACTCCTTGGCAGAAGTTACCAGCCAAGTTTGTCGTACCATAAACTCGACCTCTATTCTTTCTTCGGCAACTTCCTTCCAAGTTTGAAGCTTTGTTGTTGCATTAACTTGATGGTCATTAGTGCTAGACTCCTGAAAACTATTTACCTGAAGAGTCCTCAAGTGCTCATGATAGTTTTCCTACACAAGTCATTAGAAGATGGAAATGTTACGAAATTAAAATAAAAAAAAATAAAAAAAAACTTAGAACAATAGCTTACATAAGTTTCACGAGCACGAGTATCAACCCAATCATCCTTCTTGTTTATGTGTGTGGCCATAAATAGTTCATCAAGTTCAGGGGGATGACCATATTGACGTTCCTAATAATGTTGTACAATTAGAAGTGTTTCAAATGTAAAATGAATTAGTAAGACAATAACAAGTACTTACCAAGGTCATTGCAATATCTTAATGTGATTTTGGACATGTGGAGTGCAATGCTCTGTCGCAAGCTGAAGCCCTATTCACTTTCTTATGAGTTGATTTATCTTTAAGCTTTTAGCCCAATAGTTCAGAAGCTGATATGATTCCAATAGCAAGATATAGATGATTCTTTGACATTTTATGGAATCAACTTGAGTTGGAGATTGAATAGGCACTTTTATATAAATGAATCAATGTTCTATGTTTCAAGAACTCACCAAAACTTGCACCAAACACCAAAGCTCACATGGAAGTTCCATTTCTTGCCAATTGAACCGATTAAAAGATGCAAGAGTTCAAATGAACCGATTAA
>Ga0123342_1003152_pt1 | contig 26773 bp, 21 predicted proteins | sample Turbeawhitnodule_FD_89960 | JGI IMG/M metagenome (GOLD analysis project Ga0123342, IMG submission 89960) | Root nodule microbial communities of legume samples collected from Mexico - Turtle bean Mexico white nodule | ecosystem: Host-associated > Plants > Roots > Nodule | place: Mexico: Nepantla...
AAAAAAAAAAAAAAAATATAAAATATATATATATATATATATATATATATATATATATATATATATATATATATATATATATATATATATATGTGTGTGTGTGTGTGTGTGTAGTATCTCATTCAAAAAGTTACATAAATCAATATATTGGGACCTAGAATCATTGTGTTTTAATGAATCAAACAGTAAAATCTATCCTTTTCAGAAAAACGGAATGAGACATTAGTAGACAATAAAAAGTCAACTTTTTAATTTGGATTTTGAGAATAATAATTGCAAATTCATTATTATGATTTATGAATTTTCATTTATATCCTCGATATATGTTGTATCTGATACATGTAGTATATATGCATCATAGGTTTTACATTAACTTCTAGTGTTTCTATTTTGTGGGTAGGAGTATGTTTGCAAAGGTGCAGGAATATGAGAATGAGAGTTGCGGTTTCATTGTTGCGTGTGTGCCCTTTTATAAAAACAGAGATTTACGTGTGTATGATAGGAATATTTCCTAATAAGTCAAGAGGGAAAAACAGATTGAAATCTATATTTTCTCCTGACAAACATTGAGATGAGAGAAGTAGAAAATTTCGTCTTTAAGATACGTAGTTTGGGTAATTAGGTAATATTAAAAAATCTGTTACACTTTCAAGATACAAGTCCCTATGCAATCTAAGCACCAGGATAACATACATGGGTTTCTCACCATTTGCAAAATAACCAAGTTACAGGGAACTCTTACCAATTTCACTAAATCTAGAATAATTTTTAGATAGACATTATTCATCACCAGGACTCAAATCATTATCTGGCAAATGATTTTAAGGTTGTCATCATAAAAACACAACTGTTTAACCATAAAAAAGGTTTTTGCAAAAGTCAGTAATGATTTGAGTGCCTAATGTATAATGTAATAATATATGTGCCTATATAAAAGTTTCTCCTAAATCTATCCACCACAGCGAAATTGATATGTTCACGCTGTCCTAGAGAACCATGTTGACCATGGATGGCGATGGCCAAGGTATGATCCATGTATGTATGTGAAAGCCAATCATGCTAAGAGCCAGAAATTTCTGTGAGTTTTTGAATTGAGAACATAACCTCCATTTTGGCCTTTTCTCTGTACACTAACACAGGTGCAGGAGCTGTTTTGAATCAAATACTCTGCTGTGTCTATGGCTTTCATCCCTTTCATAGATCCTCCTACAGGTCGCTTATATCTGTTTCTATGCAACAAAACTCATTAGCAACATGGTTATAACTTCACCATCACATACATAAACATTGAATAACAGTATAAAGAATATTTAGGCAGGTATTAAATCCGAGCTAAATTCTATTCAAAGTATTCAAAGAAAAAGAATTTCAGAAGCTACAAATAATATGGTTGTCTTTCTCTTCCTGGAGACAGAAGAATTTAAGAAAGTACAAAAAGTGTCTCACACGCAAACATCAATAACATGCAAAGTTAGATAGAGAAACAAGAACAATTATCAAGCAGTTCAATATCACTATTTTTTCAATGTCAATGTCTAGAAAACTTATATTTCATATCCAAATCAACAAGACAACCATATCTAGATAAATATATTTAAAATTTACAAATTAGGAAACAAAATTAATAACACTTAATTATATGAAAATTAGGAAATCTATACCACCTGCAAATTTCTCAGTAAAACCTGGAATCAGATGTCACAGATGTTGTTTTTCAATCAAAATTGAAGGTTCATCTCAGTAATAAGCGCTGTATCTAAATTTAAATTTTATCGTAAGATTAAAGGATAGGTAATTCGAATGAGAAAAGCATGTTATACGAACCCTAATAATGCAGAAGAAATACTGCGTTTCTGGCCTATAACTATGACATCGACCCCATAGGTTTTGCTGAGGGAAAGAATGGTGGTGGCCCTGTCTTTTCCATCCATCTCAACTCTCATCGCACGCACTTTCATCTTTGGCTGAGAAGCCCTGCAAATGTGTTTCATCTCCTCCAGAAAATCAACCCCTTCTCCCTCGGCCGCGGCGGCGGCGCCGCCTCCTCCGCCAAATTCAAGGGTTGCAGTGGTGGAGCTTCCCAACGAAGGCATCTTGAGGAACGTGGAAATAGTGTTGCGCCAGGAGCTAGGGTTCTCAACATGCAGCAGAATCAACTCGTCTTGGTCGATGACCGCATGCGACAGGGCGTACTGTAACGCTCCCGCTGACTCCCGTGTGGGGTCGGCCACTACCATGACCTTCCTGGCCTCCGTGCTGGCGTTCCGGTTACTCGCCATGCCTTGCGCCATGCCTCAGGTCGCCGTCGACGCCGCGAGGCGAAACTCCGAGAGCGGTAAAGAGAAGAAAAATGGAGATCGAAGTGAAATGTGATGAAAATAGCGATGGTTGATAATATGAGAGGCTCATCGTTTTTGTGATGGCAGCGAGTACACGGGAACAGCTATCATCCTTCTCATCTTTCTTCTCTCCTCCTATCTTTAGCATCTCTTCGCTCTCCTTCTGACTCGCTCAAATCCTTTTCTTTTTAATGTTCTTTTATTTATTATTTCCTTCTGCTATTATATTATAACAATCTGCTGCAATAACTTTAGTATACTTTTTTTTATTAAGTGATTTTTACAAAAATATTAGAGTGCTGCAATAACAGTTTTTTTTTATGAACTTATTTTTGCTAAGTTAGTCCACACAGATTATCAAAATAAGTTATTTTTATTTTTTAAGAAAATTGAAACAAATATCTAAAAAAGTTATTATTGGTTGAGTAGTTTCGAAAATCTTGAACTTTGTCAACTGCAACAAAAGATACATCTTTTCTAATATTAGGTAAGTTTATTCGTACTTTTTTTTATAAAATAAGTATATTTTTTTCATGTGTTGGTATAATTTACTTATTTTAGAAATAAATATTTTTTACATTTTTTAATAATTAAATAGTATATATTTTAAATAAAATTCTATTTTAAAAATACTAAACTGATTCATTACCTAATTAGAGAGTATCAGTGAGGGCAATACGTTGATCATATTTTCTGGAGTTTTATCTCTTGAATTATGATTCATATGAAACTTCAATCTATGATTATCTTCTTTGTTTTACTTTAATTTGTTAGAACGATGGCATCTCTATTGTTTTAACAGGGTGAGGTATATCGAGGTTAGGAGTGGTACAAAATGAAAAATCTTAAAATTGCGTTACCGAGATGGGTATATCCTTGATGGCGAAAAATCATAGTTTTAATAATTGAATTTGATACAAACGGCAACAACGTGAATGAAATCCAAATACAAAGTTGAGTCTAGGGAATGGAGAAGAAATTAGTAAATAAAAAACATGTTATTTTTTTTATTTTTTTTATCCACAAAAAATAAATTAAATTAAATGAACCATTTTAGAAATACTTCAATCTTTTTTTTTTTTTTTGAAAACAGAACAACAAAAATACAATAGTAAAATGTAACAAGTGTAAGCTTCCACCTAATACATAGTCAAATTGTCTTACTAAACGTATATAAACTTTTTAAAATATATCTAAATTCTCTTTAATACTAAACCCCTTTGGCACTCTAAATAGCATAATTCCTACCTCAAGAACTACCACTGCGCTCCCTCCGCATTAGAGGAGTGCTTTGCCTAACTGAATGCATTTTTCTACTTTTAAATCTGATCCTTGCTTCTGCTGCTTCTTTTTATTGCTCATTCCATCTTGCTTCTCGAGCCCATCCTTCCAAACCTGCACTTACGAAATACCCTTCCTAGCCTTTAGCTAAGATAGTGACATTCTGCTGTGACTAGAGAACACAACAAAGCAAACCAGATAATTCAGGTAAAGAACAAATCATAGACCCTGCAACATGTTCCTTCATTCTCTGCAGCGCTACCAGAACTGTCACCTGCTTGACCTGTTTCTTAACAGAGACATACTCCTTCCAACTCTACTGCTCAACCTGTCATTCTGCTCTACTTGCTCTACTATGCTCAACGGGATATAAGCTCCCATCCAAGTCTTACAAAGCATATCTACCTGTTACACAAAGAAAGACCTTTTCTAGCCTGTGACTAAGCTAGTAACATCTCTGTTTGGTTGAAAAAGCACAGAAAAATCATAACATCCCATATCCAACCCATTACATATACATTCAAAAGCCTGCATTCGCACAACCGGCACAGAACCAGATCTTCCTATTATAGTGAAAACACGGTTCTATACCACACACAACCCCTCCCAAATGAATACACTATAAGACCCTACCCAACTTCTTTAACCTACCTTTCATCTCTATTCCTAGCAATTGCCCTTCACGCCTTCCCATCTAATAATAGCTTTTAATGCATAAGACAGATTCAGAGGCCGAAAAGGGATGACTAAAAAACTTTCATCCTATACCTTAATCATAACCATGTTTTAAGTTGTGGCATATGGAATATTTCTTCGGTATCAAATCTGCCTTGCTTAAAGAATATTCTATTATTTTGATTCCAAATACTCCATAACTCTGCCTGCTTAAAGACTATTCTATTCTTTTGATTTCAAACACTCCATATTATAGCTGCCCATACACCTTTCCACACAAGAGAAAGCTCTCAAAGTGGTCTATAAGAGTCTTGTGTTGTACATAAAGAATTCCAATCCATCTATACCTGGTCAAGACTTGTTATGCATACTCACTCTAAGAACATGTGCTGAGAGGATTCAGGCCACTTCTGACAAAGGGCACAAAGAGTTGTGCTGCTGACCACAATGTCTCTCCTTGATAGGTTTACCCTTCCATGTCATACAATCCTTCATCTCCTTATTCAGCTTAACACCAGACAAGAATCTTAACAATTCTTCGTGTAAAGTAGATTCCCATTCGAAGCCAGAACATCTCCACCTTAATTTCCACACCCACACCAAATCAACCCAGATACCAACCTCTACCACCTTTAACCCATGGTCTAGTGACTGAGAATATAACCTAGGGTATAACCTAGGGTAGACTGACTTTAAGTTGGTATTATTAGCCCAAGATTCCTCCCAAAATCTCACTTTGTCCCCAGCCCCAATCTTCCACCCATCTGCTTTATTTTGTTATACCATAAATTTAAAAATACGATCTCCTATAATGTCAAATAACAAGTCCCAAAAATATAAAACAGTATTAATTACTATTTTAGTAATCATATATTTTCCTTCACTTAAATTGTTAAAAAATAAGAGAAAAGTAAATAATTATTAAAAATAAATTGTATAATTAAAAGGCAGATAATTATAATAATACTTTATAATTGAAAAGGAAGAAAGGGGGGAGTATAAAAGAAGGAAACTTACTTTCCACTATAGATAGGATAGGCAGAAAAGCGAAGAATGTTGGAAAAAAGGGTACAGGAAATTAGCACACTTAATTAAAAGCTAAGTTAAAGATGAGGAGCATAATTATATGATATAGAATACAACTTCTGGTCTCTTCTCTTGGGACCAAACAATGCTACATTTTAATGCCTGTGACCGGTCACTTTCAAACTCACATCAAGACCCTTAATAAAAACCGGGAGGTGAATAGGAGGAAGGAGGGATTAGTAGCTGTTTTGCCATATTTGTGGGGTCTGCTTGGGTTGTTGGCTTTGAGAACCACCAAGTGTTGCTTCCCGGGGATTCTGCTGCGGGTGTTCCAGAGATACCCCACTCTGAGAGTGATAGAAATTAGGGTAACCAAGGGATCCAAAATGCTGAGAAGGCTGTTGTGGACTTTGCCGAAATCCCCCTGCTTGTTGATTCTGTCCCTGGAAGCTGTAGTACGTGCTAGGAGGAACAGCAGACATTGTCCGAGAGCTAGGTCCATGAACCCACATGGGAGAATTCTCATTCTGACAACCAAACACAAAATCAGCATGTCCCTTCTTTAATATAACCAACCACAAATATTAACCATTTGGGTTGGCACATATCTAAACCTTGTATTTATATATTTCTTTAAAAGGACCATGGTTTTTCACAACCATAAATACTACCTCCGTTCCACAATAACTGTATTTTAAGGTTATTGCATGCGTATTAAGAACAACAATAAATATACTACTTATTGAAACAATTTCACTGAAATAGCCTTACTCTCCACATAAATACGTTACTCTGAATAAGAAAGAGAAAGTAAATGATTTGAGGGCATGTTAGCAGGATAACAAAAATAATGTTTCATTAGAAGATAAAAAAATTAATGTTTCATTAGAAGGTGAGAACATCAATCATTTTGGAACTTCTTATATGACTAAGACTGCAATTATTTTGGAACAGAGGTAGTTTAAAAATTAAAAATAACTCCAGTTTTTAAAGGTTGAAATGTTGACACTAAATAGGCTCAACTCCCAAGACATTGTACGTGGAAACAAAAGCAGTTAAATGAAGATCTTTACCTGCTGTAGTGAGATCATATGATTGTTGTCCTTGTACTGAGAGTTTATAACATCATCATATCCAATGGTTGTACTAGTAGGCGCAGCAGGTGGATTCAATGGATAGTTTCCTCCAGGAATGCTGGTGGAACTTCCAAAACCATATCCAGATGCAACAGCAGCAGACTGAGGTAAGCTACTGACAGAAATGCTATTTTTATATTGTGGAAGCATGGCAGCCAAAGATTGGTGGTATGTGTTATTGCCAGCAAAAGCCTGCTGAAATGCTGATGGCATGTAGGTATAACTCTGAGGCAAGAATGGATAGCTTATCATATTAGCAAAATGTCCCAGGGGAAGAGTAGGCTGGGAATAGGGATGCAGAGCAAGGTGTTGTTGGGGAACTGCAGCTCCAGTGGCAACACTAGCTCCAGGTAGAGCTTGTGGATTAGGTTGAGGCGTTGAAATGTTATTAGCCCTCAGAGCCTACAAGTTGACAAATAATATTAATGACACTGAATACCATCTTCTCCCTCGTAATAAACAAAAACTATAAAATCAATATACAAGTACGGATAAAAATGTCAAACTCCAAATGAACTGTTTGCAAACAATGTCAATATAAATTGCACCAATAACCTGGGATTATTTTAGATTCAATATGATAAAATGCATGTCCGCTTTCACACATGTAAGGCACAAATACTTACAAATACATCCATATTTGTGGTTTTAGACTATAGTCCGTTCTCTAATATCCAGCAACCACATAGTACTAGCCAACCTCAAATATTACACTTCACACGGACTGAGCAGTGAGAAAAACCGTCAACTAGGGTTGGAAAAGGATAATCAACACCTTGATAATTTTAATTTTATATTTGTACATATATAAACATATTTTATTTAATATATATTGTTATATTGTCTCACCAACATCTTCATTTTCTAAAATCATAGTATTTCAGTGCTTTTGCAAAATATACACACATAACAATGTCATCCATATTTTATCCGTATGGGAATACCAAACTGAATAGTAACACAATGAATGGACATAGAATTACTCAAGATTTATCACCGGCAGAGTACAGAAATATTCAAAGATTAAATCAAACACAATACAGCACGGGATACCATCGATGCAGGCACCTAGGCATAAAAATCCAAATGCCTCTTCTCATTCAATATATGCTCTTAAGTTGCTAATTAAGTAATTAACATAAACACCGTAAGTAGAAAACAGCGACTAGACAAATATTAGCTCTGTGAAGATACTATTAAGTAGCCCAAACCAACACTTCCCTAGTGCTATTATGTATCAGAATATCAGTATATAACTGCAGCCCACAAATATAATGAACATGCAAATACCAGTACATATTCTCTTTGACTTAAGAATAATCAACCTCTCTCAAATGCTATAGAAAAACTAAGATAAGCTAGAGTAGAGGTTCACCTCTGACATGGTTATACTGGGACCACCAATTGAAGAAGCAATGTTGCTATATTTCGCAGGCAATGATTGTGTTGCAGGGAAGGGTGAGTATGGGATATCCTCCCTTGCTGTTTGAACAGTTGAAGCCAACAGAGCACTGGGCAAAGAATTGGTATAAGCCTGCCAAAAAACAGCACTATAAGTTTGGTGCAAGTAGCAAAATAGCTAGATAATATTGAAACAAGATAAAAGAAATTACAGTTATACAAGTTATTACTAGATATGACAGTAAAGCAAAAAAATGGCCCTGCACAATATTATAAGTCACCAGTAATAAGTTGCCACACAAATTTGTCTAGTAAAGTCACTGAGAATTGAAATTCACTCAGAACAAATACCTGTGATAGAAAAATCATACACCACCCCAGCAATACGGATGACATAACAAATGGGGGAATTTCTATCCTCAATTCTCAATTCGATCACAAAAAATGATTAAAATTGGTGACTCAAAGAGCACCTTTTACAGTAAACTACTCTACCACTAATTCTTTTGTTTGAAGAGAATAAGCTAGATTTTTTTCTCAAGGAAATGAACACTGTACATCTCCTAGTTATAACATGATATTCGTTAGGACACTGAGCTTGGACCACAGCTCAACAACCCATCTAAATAGGAGAGTTAAATAGCAGGAAATGCTGCAGTTAATTAGGATATCTGAGTGCTACAATGGGCCTTCATGAGCATGAAGGGCAAAGCCAAGCTTTGGTTACAATCTTGGTGCCAAGAGAACCTTAACTTCTATGAGGATTCATTTTCCACGGCTATGATAAGAAAGTTAGGCTATGGTAGTTGGATTTTTGCGGGACTGACTTCCTTGGAATAGAAAGACCAACAAGACAAAATCACCATTGATTTCTTTGAACATTCAATTTAGAAGGTCAAGAAGCAACCTGAAATGTCCATGGAGAAGAAAGGGAAGTCACCAAATTTTGGACAAAATGATTAAGTGTGACAAAAAGTTGAAGTGCATGGTGACAAGACTGATTGCCGGCCCTCAAGGATTGTAGCCCCTTGTATCATCATCCAAATTTCCCAATTCAAGTTTGAACACCAATAACAGAGATCCCAAGTTAAATGCTAAAAACCCATGAGGCTGACAATGTCTCATTACCAGCAAAGACAACCATGGTCAGCCAGCGGTGGATGCATCTCTCTTGAGTAATTATGCTCAGCCTATTACTAATCCACCACCACCCTCAAAGCAGCACTATGTGTGGGCCCTTATTGATTGGGTTGCTATGTCTGCGCAGCCAGAAGATATGCAGAAGCTACATGCTTCACACAGAACAACCAGTTCAACAAGGGGAGGAGGACTAAGGAAGTATTGAATGGGAACTCTACAAAATAATTTTATTTTCTGAGCTAATGGACCAAGCACAATCAGACTTTAGTGAACAGATGAATATAGGGAAGTTTGACAAAGCATCTCGGTTTTGAATATAATTCGCTAAATCCCATCCAAAGTAACAAAAGGAATAAAAGTAAAATCTCTAATTATTTCAGCAGCTACACATTTTGGGCTTAATGAACCAAGCCGAAGTAAAATCAGAGAAGACAGTCAGAACTTTGTGGCACAAACCCCTGTTCTCGAACACACTTAATGGATCTTCACTTTTATCCAACACAAGAGTGGTATTAGATGCATTTAAAGCCAGTATGTAGTACTGATTTAAGCTTATCGGGTTTGAAATGGCAGCGATGTTTTGCCATTGTCCCTGATGTCTTTCCGGTTATTGTAGCAGGTACTGTTTTGCTGAGCTGAGCTTTATGCTCAGCTTCTCTGGTGACATGCAATTGTCCTGGCTACAGCAGAAGCCAGACAGAGAGGCTATAACCAAGGGGTACATTCCTGGAAGTGGATGTCAGACAGTTCAGTGCACTCTATGCTTCCTATGCAGGGAGTTCAGTTATTTATCGACTCATAAAGCATGGCAATTTTTATGTCTCCAAGACAATCCAAGCGTGAAATGGTCCTTGTTCTCACTGCCTACAAAAGCTTCCAACTCTGATTTTCTAGGAACACTATGCATAGTGCAGAGGTCGTTTAACAATTTTCCGAAAGTTATAACCAAGAGGCACAATCCTGGCAGTGGTGCATGAGATGGTTCAGTGGCTCTCTATAAGGCATCGCAATTTTGATGTCTCCAAGACAATCCAAGTTATAGTCCTCGTGATCACTGCCTATGAAAGCTTCCAATTGAGTTTCTAGCAACACCTATGTAAACTGTAGATATTGTTTAAATAATTTTGGCAAGTATCTTATTCCGCATTGTTGCCTTTAAAGGAAAAACATCCAGGTTGCATTGCAAGAAGAAGCACAAACGTCAAATCATCAGTCCATAGTTTTGAAGGATAGAGTGTACCAGAAGTTTCCTTATCTCAGCCTCGGAAACAAGGCTGTTCATCTAGTGGCAGGTAGGATTATAACAATGACATTGGGCCTATGGCCCCCCAACAACTAATCTTAATAGGAGTTAAAGAGCTGCTGATGTGGCAGTTAGTTAGGATATGTGAGTGGTCATATGGAGAGGGGGTGCGTGTAATCATCATCCAGTATCTTTTCTGGTAGTCCTTAGGGACTGGGCAGACAGAGTTATCTCTTCTATCAAGAGCATTTGCTCTGGGATTACAGGGGTCTTTGCTGTAATATTTCTTATTTTTCCAATCAATAACATTGTTGTGAGGTTCTAATGAATCTAGTTCCTAACAATATCAAAATCACTTCAGAACTAACTCAACAAACAGACTCAGAAATGAAAATGTTACATATTGCAAATCAAAAGATCTAAGAAGTTTATGCATTACCATTACACTAGAGAAGGGAGACAGGTTCTGTATCTGTGAGCTTGTCTGTGAATGAGGATATGTGACATCTGGTTGTTGGGGATTTTCGTATGCAAACTCGTGCTGGGAAGAAGGAAATGAATATTGATTTTCCTGAGAGGTTTCAGGGGCTTCAGATTTTAAAGCCTCCGATTGTGAAATGGAGGAATGCTCGTAAGTCCCAGCATCTACACCAGTTATGTGAGCTAAATTCCCATCCGAGGTAGAAGTAAGATGCTCATCCCCATAATAATCAGGATTTCTGCAAGAAAAACAAAGCATACCTAAGTAAGATGAACATCCCCATAATGACCAGAATATTCAGAAAGTATACTAATATCTAAGCACATACCTGACATCTGAGGACCCAATTGTTGAAGCATCAGCTGCTCCAGATGCATCCTCCAAGTTACTTTTCAAGGGTCTAGATTGATATGGGCCAGATCCAGAAAGGGAAGCATCATTAGCAGATCCAAAACTTCCAAAGCTCAGATTCAAGCATTCAGGGGTATGGAGTTGTAAATGATTTGGAATTACTACAGAAGAATTTTCCCCTTCTTGTTCTGTCCCCTGATCATTTGTGTGTAAATTTAGCTGCTCTAAATTTGCAGCAACAGATGAAACACCTTCAACTGAAAGAAAGATGTTACAAAATCATGACTTAAATGAAGGGACGTATTTGATATGATCATGAACTTCAAACAATATTATTATAACAATCTAAACCATTAGAGATCATACACAGGCAGGCATATGACTATACTAGAATTACAATAACTCCTTTTAAACCAGTCATTAGTATAAAGGATGACAAAGAAAACATAATAATAACAATAACCAACCCATTGGATTCACTAGTCAATACCACATTACAATCATATCAATTCTGGATTGTGGAAAATGGCAGAAAGCCAATAATCCACAATACCATATAGAAGACATTGTCATGGACAAAAGCAGAATTCGCATAATAGTTTTAAAATAGGATACAAATCAATGAAAAATAAATATAAGGTTATGCTGTATGCCAAACAAAATTCACAAAGGTTAGATAATATGTCAAAAACCCAATCACTCATGAGAGATGACAAGAAGATAATAGGACACATGGCACAACCAAGACACTGATAAGAAGACAGAATTGCAAATTTAAGAAATTCCCCAGTACAATACTGCTATGGCACCTATTTAACAACACTGATTACAATAATCTTTCATTGTGCTGGTGACTTTGATACATGAACAAAAGAGATATAAACATGAAAAATGAGCAATTAAAAAGCAACTTTATATGGAAATACTTGTACCAGCACTCTAATTACATGATGACAAGTAAGACTCGTTTTGTACAAACTTTTCAATAAGCAATAATAGGAGGACAAGATAAAAAATAAAATATATCAGACTTCTTCCACAAGTTAAAAATAACTTATGCACCTCATCTTGTTTAGAAGCTCTTTGATATAACTTCACTTTTCCAAATACTAAGGTGCACAATTTAATTCTTACGTGAGAAGCTCGATTAATTCTACTGCCTAAAATCTTCTAGAAGTGTTTATTATGAAGTCCATCCATACTGAGTTTAATTTTTTTTATGAAAAGTACATGTTCAATATAAATAGAGATGAAAGACAAGAAACAAATAAGCATCATAGTCACCTTCATTATTTTCGAAAGGATGTCGATGAGGTTGGTAGGGATTCATGTCATTGTATAAGCTACCATCAAAAGCAGATGTACTTTCGGGATTCTCTTCAGATGCACTTTTAACAGATCCAGCGTTGTCTGGATTCTCAACAGGATCATCTTCAGCTACAAGTTCATTTACATGGGACTTCAGCTGCTGGTTAGCTTCGGCAGAGTTAGAAGAGTTTGTATGGTACTCAGAGGTTGGATGATCATCTACAACTGAGGATACACAAACAGCTGATCGGTGCTCAATAGATGGCCATTCATCATTCTGTTCAACATTGGAGTTAAAATCAAAGCCTTGATCATTGTTTGTCTCTGACACATTAGAAGCATGACCTTGCAATGAATGCAAATTGTGCTGTGAAGTTGCTGAGGGTGCAAAAACATGCTGATGGTTACCACTGTGGAGAGAAGAGTTGGGCACAGATGCCTTTGTCTGTGGCCTACCCATCCTGACAATGTCAGCCATTGATACTTGACCTGGGCTAGCACCCCATGCAGATTGCAATCCACCATGTTGTGATGAAGAAAGCCCATCACAGACACCAACAGAATCACTGCAACAGTTTTCAACATTCATGAGACACTCCATCTTAGATTACAACTAAATCTGTGATCAGTACCCAATCACTTAAAGAATTTTTTTTGTTTAGAAACATAAAAGAAAAGAAAAATGAGTATATTAACTTTGGCCCTCTCAAACCTATATGTGACATCATATTGGTTCTTAAATGATATATAATGCCAACAAATTCATCCTCCAAAGCCAATTTGATTACAAACATGTCAATTTCAAAGATAATTTGACGTTACATATATCATTAGAGGACAAATTTAAATTTAAAATATTTATTAAGTTATAAACAGAGGACATTGTAATAAATATATAAATATAGTACATTGTAATCAGTTTGGTGTCTTGCATATCTTCGGAAGACAAACATGGACGCTTACTTGCTTTGTTATAAAGTTCACACCATGAGATAAAGTACTCCAGAGAAAAAAGGCACAGAATGCATCAACTGTTTGAGGAAAGAATAAAACTGAATCTACAGTGCTTGCAAAAGTTGGATGCTTTAACAGCCAACTTGCTTTTTAGAAAAAACAGGAGGAACCATAACAAGCACCGCCTAGTACATGAATAAAATTAAACTCCAAGTTAAACACAAGTGGCCAGAATTTTTTCTTTTCATAATAACCAGACCAAACTCGCAAACAGATCATAACCAAAAGAATTCCTTAGTTCTACTCCAATAGTGAACAAAAATTGTTGAAGGAAAATATACCTGTAGGATGGTAGTTGCCTATTTGCATTATTGTCCAATGCGCTATGCGCAGAAAATGTAGAACCTCCATAAGTAGGCGTTCCATTTTCCTTTTTCAATACAGGTTTTCCCTGCAGAAGACCAGAATCTGACATCCAAACAAAGGTGATAACGATGACAACCACAACAACAGATACTAAAGAAAACCTGATAATGTACAAAGCAGTATAAGACTAAAAACGTCATTCAAAAAATAGCAACCAGCATCAGCTTACCACCACTACTACTGAATTGAGTAGCACCTCCACGCCCAACATAGCGGTCGGCACTAACCCTAGCGCCACCACCGCTGCCACGACTAGACGTATTGCTTAACCCTCGAGGCCTGGAATCCGTTGTGTCCTTAGTCTTAAAACAAAATACAGTAAAATTTTCATCGTCAGCACCAGAAGCAAATACATAAACAAAAGCATCAACTAACTCCTCATAACATACATCTACAAAAGAAAAACGAAAACAAACTGAAGTAACTGAAACACACCTCCTTTTTCTTCTCCCGCTTGCTCTTGACCTCATGAAAAGGATCTACGAAACGAAGTTACATAAGATTAGGCACGTTCGAAGAAAGGGAGAAACGAAAGGAGTGATTGAATTGAAAAACCCTAGTGCAGTTAGTGTTATACCTTGGGAAAGGAGGCGACTAACGGCTTCGTTAGGGTCCATGTTACAGTCTTTAAGCGTTGCGTAGATCTCGTGTTCGGGGATGTTGCTCACTATCTCCTTCAGGCTCTGAACCATCTTCCGACTGGCCGGAGGAATCCCTGCCTTGTGGCCCCCGCCGCCTTTGCCGCTCATCCTCCTCGCTCGCGCTCCGACCGATCTTCCACCGCCCCCGCCGCTCTCCTCACTAGGGTTCCTCCGCGATGAAAATTATCTCTGCTCGCTGTTTCTCTCTCTCTCTCTCTTTCTCTCTCTCGATGATTTGCACCCGAACGGAAAGAGAACAATACCGAACTAAACCCTCCTTTTCACTCTTCTCAGTTTCCCTTTTCCCCACTTTTTCGGCAAATTACCATTAATCCATTTCTCAAAAACCTCGTGTTAAGTAAATCCGAGATTTGATTTTGCTTTTAACGAAGATTAATATTTTCAAACCTATTTTTAGAAAATAATCAGTATTTATTCGGAATAATAACTCCTTGTTTAGTCAGATTTTAATATATAGAACCTATACTTAAAATTTTAATATTAATAAATTATATACCAAAAATAGAATTTCTTTTTAAAGAAAGTACTGCAATTTCTTTTCACAAATTACAATTTTAAATAAAAAAATTATATATGAACAATTTTATATGTAATTTATAAAAAATATAAAATAATACAACTGTTTGTAACGATTTCATTTAAAATTATTTTTAAAGAGACATAAAAGTCTATATAATTTCTGTTTAATAAAATTGACAAATTCGTATATGAATACAAAATATAATTTTTTTAATATAAATTATATCTACAACTTTTACTATAAAATCATCTGATTTGTAGTTTCAGTCGGATTCATGGTTGGTAGGATAATAGAAAACTTGATTTTAAAATTTTGTATAAGGGTTGTGACACCTTAAAGTGTTTTTTTTTAATTTATTTTTTATTAATAAAAAAAATTATAAAATTATGAATGACTTGTTTTTTTTTACTGAAAATCATAATTTTTATTACACAAAGATATTTATCTTTATTTTTTAAAATAAATTACAGCAAGTAAAAATAGTACATATTTTAATATGAAAAAAGAGTTATTTTAATATTATTATTTAGAAGTAACATATTTAGAAAGCCTACAGTTGGAAAGCTTGGAGCATTTGGTTTAAAAGGTTACTACTATGTTATCTCTCTCTAGGGCAATCATTAATATGCTATTTTGGATCTTATGGATACAATCACTATTTTGTTTCTTTAAATAGTTACTATCTCCAAAAACTAAGATACAACTATCAAACTCAAATTACCATAATCATACATTTTAACCATTAAACAGAAACCATAACTCAATATTTAGGCAAAAGAAAATCGGTTCAAACATCTAAAATGTTAGAAGCAGACAAAACAAAGCTTGATCACCATAAAAGCAGAAACAGCAAAAACTAACCATGAAAGGTAGAAGATTAGCCACTTAAAGATAGAAGCAACGGTGTAGAAGCTCACACATTCAACCATGAACAAAAAGTTTATGTAACAAAAACATCTGAAATTAATCTATCTTTTCAAATAAAACTATAATTCAAATTTAGAAATTAGTTTAATTTAAAATTCATTTTTATTATCTGATCACGGTATGTGTTAATTATTAATTTTTTTCAATTATTAATTATTAGTGTTTATTAAGTTTTACTTTTTTTTTATATTTATTAAGTTTTTGTTTCTGTCACGTATATTTGCAAAAGTAACCTTGATTGTGGAGAAAAATGTTTATTTTATATTTCTTGTATATTAAGATTCATCAAAATATGTTATTTGTGACGAAATATATATAATAATGTTTTTTTTTCATGTGAAAAATTTAAAAATAAGTACTGTAACATTACATATAAGATCATATTATAATATTTTCCAATATTTGTTGGAATGTGTTATTTCTGACAAAAAGATACATTTCTTATTATTTTATAGTAAAAAATCATATTTTAAATATTTTTTTGAAAAAATAAATAAATGTTATCTTTAAAAAAATTAAACTATGACTTAAAACTTGAAATTAGTTTAATTTAATTTTTTTCTTTTTACTTGTGACGTTTTTGTTTTTTAAATTATTAATCAGCAATGTTTTGTCATTGTTTAGTTTATTTATTTATTAATTAATTGAATATATTTTCAGAAGTAATGTTAATTATGGGAGGAAATTGTTTATCTCATGTATTCAGCATATATTAAGACTTTATCATCAGTACAATAAGTAGATATGAAAAATTATTGTAAAATTGTAAAAGAAAACAGATACCAAGGTATAAAACATTTCTCTAAGTTAAAAATTGAATCCCTATATTACTCTTTTGTATTGTTTTTTTTTCATCAATCTTTATTTAGTTTTCTTCTGGTTCTACTTTGCCTTCATCCTTAAAATAGTGTTTGTTGCATTTCATTAAAAGCAAAGTGGAGAAGGTTTTAGAAAGAGTAACTCAACATGTGTTATTGAATGGTGTTGTTTATAAAGGTTGAGATACATCCTTTTCAATTAGGTCTTATCTTATTATTGAATTTTCTATTTTAAAAGTGTAAACATTATCTCCTTATACTTTTATCATTATACTTTTAGTCCATGTGAGCAAGATATATGAATGATGTAATAAATAAGTAAGTTAATAAAAGAGTAAATTTTTTTCTTAGTAGATATGGATTAAATTGATCCAATGACCCTAAAATATTATAACTCATTAAATCTAATAAATTAAATTATGTTTTTAATCTATTACATTTTAATTTATTGTGTTTTATAACATCTTAGTTCATTTAGTAGGAACTTGTTTTTATGAGTAATAGAGGGAAGAGTTTCATGTTGAAGAAAAATAATAATTGTATTTTTAAGTTGAATTCTAAAATGATAATAAACCATTTATTTTTTGTTTTCTCTTAAACCTCCTTCATTCTAAAATTTCAAAGAAGTCTTTCTTTATTTCCTTTTCTGCTTAAACTTTCCATTCTCCTAATTTATAGTAATAGGATCTTTGAAAGTATTTTTGTCAAAATTGAGTTAGTGTGGTACATTTGTTTATTAATGGGTGTGGTATGATTATTTGATAGGTTTTTTTTTTTCTTAAAAGTGATTAATGGAATCCTTAAGTCTCTTCCACTCTTCACCCTCACTTAATAGCTTCCTCTAAGAACAATATATTTTTAAATAATGAAAGTTTACCATATCATCAAACTCTAAATTAGGTTTTTATAAATAATTTGATATGATATAGGTTAAATGTTTGTATCTAGGTATGAAGTCGGGTAATTTACTTGAATAATTTGAATTTGGAGAAATATTATGTTTTAAAAGTTAGAATTTAGGTTTTAGTTGTATTCTTCATTGTACATTAAGAATTTGTTTTACATGTGAAATTATGATTTCCTTGGTAAAAGTTGAATTTTATTATTTGAGTTATTGAAACTTTATTTTGATTTGAATTGAAAATGATATGGTTAATTCTATGATAGAACTATTGATTTTTTTTTTTCCATAATTTTTTAACGGACTAAAGGCAATGAATATGACAATTCAATTGCATGAGTTTTACTAAGAGTTAGACAAAACGTTTTCACTTAAAGACTTGCTAAGCCGAATTCTTAAAAAAAAATAGTTTGATTATATAGTCTCTTGATTTAAAGAATTAAGTTATATATTATTTTGAATTATTTTAACATTTACATGGACAAATTTACAAGTGTTCGTATTATATTATTTTAATTATTTTGTTTGATGAAAACTGAATATGCTATAAAATGAGTTATTTAACTATTTTTATTTTTATTTTTTTATAATTTTGTAATATATACAAAAATAAAATCAATTACAATATCATAAGATTAAAAAATTTATCAGCGGATTTAATATAATTTTTTTTCTCAATGATAATTTTTTTCAATCTTATGATATTGTAATTGATTTTTATTTTGTATATTTTTTAAAATTTGTCTCTTATTATTACTTACAGTTTTCTAACACAACCGTTAGAAAGTCAAAGTTAAAAACTCACATCCATCTAACGCATGCAGCTTAATAAAAGTTTCTGGTTTCTGAGTTACAATTAGAATATATTTATTAAGAGGATGGATGATAAATTGTTTATGCTCCTTCAATCTTTAAATAAAAAAGGAATTTCAAATGAATAAAAACCCAATTGTATGGTAAAAGAAGAAGAACAAATGAAGTTAATTAGTTAATCCAATTAAGAGAATACTTTTATTAGTGCATAATTTATAAAATGGTCACTAAAATCTGTAAGTACCTTTATGTGAGGTGTCCTCTAGAATTCCCCCAAATGCAAGCATGTACACATATAAATATATTTAAATAATTTGGAGAATAAATGCATGGTACCTTAGAAATACTTATAGTTCTGTCTTATGTTAAAGTTCAAATGCATGGAGACAATAGCAGCGTTCAAATGCATATAACCTAACCTGAGTTGTATTCTATAATATTAAAAAGATTTAAAAAATGTTGGAAAACATGGTTGATGAACCACATGAAGATAGGTGTGGTACCATGTTCAATGAATAATATAATAATGGAAGTGAGGTTTATCTTTGAAATATTAGGTAGAGGAGTAAAAGTGGGACCCAGAAGAGAATTTTGTTTTTGGTACAGTGGAGTGTTCATCCACCAATGATTAATACCATTATTTATTATGTTTATTGGGTACGCACACTTACCACTTTGCTCAAACCATGACTTCTCTATTTTTGGGTTACTATTGGAGTCCTGTATTATCTATGAGTTTCTTCTGAGTTTGGGAGGAATAGGAAATTATTTCACAGTCAACTAATTTCCCTCACCACATCAAATTGCAATTCCATGTTTAAACTGAAAATCGAATCTAAATTCTTAATTAAAGAACTCACGTATCAATCTTGCAACAACAAATTTTGATATCAGCTTCTACTTACAGTAATGTGATAACTTTCAGCTCATTTGAGTCTTAGTCTTAGACACGGAATGTATCGTTAGAGAAATATACACATCCATTCTTTAAACACACAAATACTCATCCAACACTCCTAAAAAATATTTTTCTTTAGTAAATTTTCTTCTAGTAAGTAGTAAACAATAAAATAATATATTGTAAGTCACTTTATCATTAAGTATTTTTTTAATGTTTAAGTGTCTATATCATTACTCTATATCTTTTAATCTTCACGATTTCATGTGTTTAAAGTTTGACAGTATTCGGTTAACTCTATTTTTCCATCTCATTAATTAATCTAATTGTTTTACACAGATTAAGAACAACAATAAATGTTATTTATTGAAATGATTTTACAAAAAATATTTTTTCTTTCTTAATAAGTACTTCATTTTTAGTTGCTGCAGGTAAACATTTATGTAATTTATTTAAGAACAAATTGAAACTAAAATGAAGAACTAATAATTGATTGAAAATTTATAATTTTACCTTTTTTACAAATTAAAACTACAATCAATTAGGACTAATGAAGTATTAACTAGCAAACTGCAAACCAAACTACAGTTGACAATAGACAGATTCACCTTAAGTTAAAAGAAACCAATTATTACTTGTTGAAAATGACCAATTAATTAATCCCTGAAAAAATGGGGATACACACATCACAGCTGATCAATTGCATTCATTATGGACATGGATTTGGAAACCTTGAGTGTATCTTGTTAATTTCATCAATTATTTCAGGTGTGAGCTCGATCTTGCATGCATCTAGAACCTCCTGGAGTTGCCATGATTTGGTAGCCCCAAAAACAATGCTAGCAACAAGTGGGTGTCGCAAAACAAAGGCTGCTCAAGAAAAAACGAGAGGATAAAATAGAAAAGAAAATCAGACACGCAACAAGAAAATAAACTAATGCCTCAAAAGTCCACAACATCAAAGGGATAAGCTCAAGGACCACAATCAATAGCATAGACAATGGACGTTTGAAAAAAAAATGAAAAAGCACAAGTTAATTGCAAATGGTGGAAAAAAACTGCATTATTTTCGTGGGATCGACAATAACAATATCCAACAATGCTAAGATACTACTAAATTAACCATTTTTTGCATCCTTTTAAATACTAAGATTAAAGAAAACCCATTACGTTCTTGTTTATTTAGAAGAAGCCAATGTATGCCATCCAACATTATCAAGAATTTAATACTAGAGTGTTTGGAATCATTGCAAATTACGGAGATAACCCACCCCAAATCACTCAATATAAAGAGAAGAGAAGAAGGGGAGGGGGGCTTGCACATGAAGATCTAGGAAAAGATTATCAAACCTATAGCGAGAGATACAGGATGAAGACCATATGTTTTTGCAGTGTTAAGGTATTCCTGCAAAAGGGGAAACATGAATGTGGAGATTAAAATCAGTAAACAGAAGAAATACGAAGGAATAAAAGAATTTTAAAAACTAAGGGGCATTCAGATTTAAAAATAAGTTGAATTATTAGCATTGTAACAATGTTGAGGATAATCCACTTACCACAGTAGCTGCCTCTATAATTTTATTGGACAAATTGTATCTAGATTCTCCTTCTGAATATTTCCCTGAGAATAATAGCAACAATAGTATCAGTTGGATAAACTCATGCATACCAGGACACTTCTTTTCTCTTTCCTTCCTTAATCTTGGGAAGGAGGGCACGAGGTGATAAAACAAAACGTGTCCCAAAAGATGTCAATTGACCTTTAAAAAGATTTAAACGAGCATCTGTAGGACCACCGTCTGGGGAAAAATATTTCCCTGAAAGTATACCCATTGCCAAGGGACTGTAGGCCAACAAGCTAATACTGAAAAGAGAAATAAATCAATTATCTAACAATGAGGCTTTCATTGAAAACACAGGAAAATGATTTAGGCCAACCAATGGAGCAAAAGTTATAAATTTTCAAGCATTAAGCTTTCATTGTTCCATCCATCTGAATGAAATGGAGTTTTACCACTGTGCTAGTAATAGTATTAAAGCTGATTTATATAATATAAATTTTCTTGTTAATGTTTAATTCATTATGCTGTCTAAATTACGTTTCCCAAACTCGCAACATATCATATGAATCAGAGTAATAACTTCTCATAATAGATAGGCTTCTTTTAGGAAGCACAAACATAAAGTAAGTTGGAGCTTTTATTGCAATAATTGTTATGAAACAACCATCCTAGAAATTATTGTTGTGTGAAGAAACACAAATTATTTGTATCAAACATGTCCCCCTCTGCAACCTTAACCTTTGAACTTAAAGTGTGGACAATGTACCAGTTCACCATGTACTAATCATGGAGACTTTGGTACCAATCATGCCATGTTGCGAACATAGAAAGCTATACAATTTCATATAAAAAATAATATTAAATACCTCTCCTGATGGCAGCATTCAGCCATTGCAGAATCAAAAGTTCTACAAAGAAGGCTATATGAATTCTGTCACTAAACAGAAGGAAATTAGTGTCAGGAATAAATTTTCATCCATGGAATTGTAGTATTGAGGGCGACACTTCCACGTTGAAGAAAATAAAGCAAAACAATAATACAGGAGTTGAACGGTAGTAAGTAACCAAACCTGCAGAGATACTATCTTCAGGTGTGAAGCATATTTTTCAGCAACCTGAATAAACTTCATCAAGCCATAAGGTGTTTCATTGCTAAGACCAATGTATCTGATCTGCAAACGTGCATTCATTTTCATACTCATGAATAATGATTCAGGAATTACAATAGTGACAAGTTAACAATTGAAACTATTTAACAATGCCACTTGCCTTCCCGGCTTTCACAGCTGTGCTGAGAGCTTCAAGTTGTTCATCTATACTAACAGAAGCATATTGTCGGACTGGGTCATACTCGGTTTCTCCGAACATTGGAACATAGCTACAAGGATTGGTGTAACATTTCAAGAGTTAAGATCCATATATGCACATCCATTGGGCCAAAAATGAGAAGCCGACCAACATGAAATATTAAAAAACAATGTAAACAAATGCCCAAATACTTAAACTAACAAAAACATACAAACCGGTCAGGCCAATGAATTTGATAAAGATCAATATAATCCATCTGCATCCGCAACAGACTGCACAAATTCAATTGCATAAGCTATCAGAGTTTATTACTAGACAGAGAATCAAAAGATGCAAAACTTAATACTATGTTATATCTCTTCAGAACAGAACCCCTCCTATCCACTTCCACCCGCACCCAAATATTTCTCTCAAGTGTATATTATGAGCCATCACAATCTAAATCTCCATCACTATTGTTCTGATAATGCTTTTTTCTTATTTGATAGTCCAGCTGAAACTCAACAAATTAAATGAAAAAGCTTCTATAAAAGTTAAGTGCACGAGTTAATTTAACTTATGAATGAAAATCAAATCATTTTACCTTTGTTATTTTTTAACTCGTGTTTATGGAACAAAAAATACCTAAAACAGATTCTACAGGTATTATTTGTCCACCATCTACTTATAAACAAGAGACAGCCATTGAGAGCGTGACTGTAAGCATTATTAACTTGACTCTGCATATACGATACCAAAATGACTCTGCATGTAGGACGTGAATGGAGAAAGAGTTAAGAGAGGACCTAACCTACTATCAATAGCTTCAATAATATTAGAGGAATCCAAACATTTAGGACCATCTCTAATCCAAGTCATCTGCCCCGATGGTCCAGCAACCTGTTCTTGCGATAACAATCATTAATTAATATGCCACACAACAACTTCAGCAAAACAAATAGTAAACCACCGAGTTTAGTTTCTGGAATTGCAAGGCAATGTCACACTAGTCCACCAAACTAGAAAAAAAAAGTCCTTAAAAGTTCAAATCAACAAAAGTTAGTCCTAAATTCAAAACTTGAGTAACTTTTATAGAATTAGGCACAAAAATAACAGCAAGTTTTAGGGCATTTCATACAGACTTAATTATATATTTTATTACAAATTTTACCGTCCTAGATCCGATTTTCAAAATGTCTAATGGTGTAAAGATATATCGTGAAAATAAAAGTTGAAGAAAATTACACAGCATCAATTTGAATACTAAGCGAATCGCGCATTCCAATTTTAGGAACTACGATGATTTCTAATAGCGAACAAAAGAGACAGTACAACATGCATAGCGAAGGAGAGAAAAGAACGGAACCTTAGTGGCAATAACGACTCTATCCCTGGGGATATTCCGGTGAGCAATCCAACGGCCGAGATACTCCTCGCTCCGGCCGCACGTGTGAGGGCGCTGAGGCACGGGATACATTTCGGCGGAGTCGAAGAAATTGATGCCGGCATGGAAGGCTTGGTCGAGAAGGCGAAAGGACTCGCCCAGCGTGTTCTGCTCCCCGAAAGTCATGGTTCCTAAGCAGAGCCTCGAAACGGTGAGATTGGGAGCGACGTTGAAGAGAGGAACACCACACATTGCCTTCAACTACAAAATCAGATAGTTAACGGAAGTTACAGTGAACGGTTGAGGACGACGATGAAGAGCGAGACGATTGAGTTACGCGTGTGAGCGAAGTGAACACAACAAAATCGATAAATGGATAATGTCATAGCGATAAGCCATTTGAAGCACCATTCAAAATGAACGATTAAGTATATTAATAATTAATTAATTTAACTCATGTTGAATTTTAATCTATCGTATTGTGCTTTAATAAATTTTAATCAACACTAATCACGAGCGTGCAAAATTTGAATTGATAATGAAGAGTTTAGGGCTTGCAATGCAATTTGCAATGTTTGTGGGATCCACCTATGGATCACGTAACGAGTGAAGCTAACATGCATTCTTCAAAGCAAGTAATGTGCTAATTGAAGGGAAGAATGTGAGTGAAGATGAGTGGCTATCTCTGTCTCAAACTCTCGCCACCGCCACCGTCACCGCCACCGCCACCACCACCAGCTCTCTCCAAACCTCATCTTCCCCTCCGCAACACTATCCTAGGTACCGCCCTCTCCTTCGGCCTCCTCTTCTCCTTCCCCTCCGTCTCCGCACTCCAACTCCCTTCCCAACCGTGTCCTCACCGCCAGCCTCCGCAAGAGACGCTCCAAACCGCTCCCGAGGTTGTTACCAACCAGGGCCTTGTCGAGGAAGCGTGGCAGATTGTCAACGACACCTTCCTCGACACTGGTCGCCACCGCTGGTCACAGGATACTTGGCAGGTAACAAGCATCAACTAGTCATACTGATAATACTCTCAGTGTCTGCTGCTGCGTGATGGTTGGTTGATGTTGATACATCGTTTGTTTATTGATTCCAGCTGAAGAGAGAAGCTATTTTGAGCAATTCCATTCAGACGAGATCGAAGGCGCACCAAATCATCAAACGAATGCTCTCCAGTTTGGGCGATCCTTATACGCGCTTTCTCTCCCCTGATGAGGTAATCTAGTCTTCAATTTTTGCATGGGGCCTTTGTTGGACGCTAGTATTAGTGTTGTCGGACTCAATTATTGGTGTGCTGCTGCTTATATACTTTATAGGAAACTTCACTTATCGCCATTTTGCTTTAATATGCAATCTAACTTGATAACATAGCCTATACCCTTCTTCATGTACTGCTGTCACCTGTTCGATATGTGGAGGGGGTTCTTAGAATTTGAGTTTGGGCATAATTCAATTCCAGAACCTAAAGTTAGCTAATAAGTTCACGGTTGCCAGAACCTATTTTTTTGGGCATATAACTAGTTAATGTAAACTGAGCATTTCGTGTATTATATTAGCAAGCCTGAATATTTGCAAGTAGTTGGCTGGAAATGAGTGAGTTGAGCTAAATCCAAACTCGAGTTAATAAGAATGGATTTAATTAAAAAACTCAACTCGAGTTCGATATAAACTCCTTTTAGCAAGTAGTTGATTCGATTCAATCTCATAAATGACACGGTTAAAATAGTCTGATTCAAAATTATGATTATGGAACATATTCTTATTTATATATTAATTTCATACATAAATATAACTAATATATATCGAGCTCAAGTTGAACTCATTTGAGTTTCAAACTAGTTTTGAGTTGCTTTGGTTTATTGTTGGTCTTAGGTGACACATTGAGCCCAACAACAACTAGAAGGATGGGTATTGATACTATTATACAATTTGGTTTAAGCCTAACAAAGTCTGAAAAGCTAATCTCATAGGATGAAGGTTGTCCTCACTTATATGTACAATTTTTGTTATGTCATTAGTTAATATGGGTTTTGGAGCAACAGGTGAAAGTGCCACATGATTTGCCTCAATTCCTGGATGCAACTTATATACATGTTGGACTACTTCACTTAATGCAATTGGTTTTAAGATGAAAGCAAGCAGTTTATGGCTATATCGTTTAATAGAAAAACAAATACCCACAAACATCACATATAAATCTTCCAAAGCATGTAATCCTCAAAATTTTTGCTTCCCCTGCTTTTATTGGAGAGAATAAGAAACTAGTGATGTGTTTTCGTATTATCGTTTTCTTCACTGTTCTCTGTTTTGATTATGTATGCTTATGTAGACTGGTGATTTCTACTGCTGTGCTTCTCATATTTCTTATTAAATTGCACATCAACTTTTTCCACTGTTGAAAGTTCTCCAAGATGGCGAGGTATGACATGACTGGTGTTGGAATAAACCTCAAGGAAGTTCCTGATGAAAATGGAGACCTCAGATTGGAAGTACTGGGAATTATATTGGATGGTCCTGCTCATTCTGCTGGTGTTAGACAGGTAGGCAAATTTGATGAACATTCTTCAAAATTTGCAGATCTTCAAATCATCATCTGCACGATAAAAATCTACACCTGTATCTCTTGCCTTTGCTTTTATGTTTTTTGTCAATGAAATAAATATGCTAAATTAAGTATGCTATGCATTTATAATTTCTACGTAAGCAATCTATCATATTCATTACTTCTAGAAACAGATTATAATATATTTCTTTTTGTTTGCAAGAATATTTGTAGTAAGTTTACTAATAGATAGAAATAGGTGAACAACTTTTTTGGATTCTTTTGACCATTCAAAACTGTTGGAGTTCCCGTATCGACTAGAGATAAAGACTTTTAGTGGAAAGAAATAGATGAAATATATTTCTGAGATATCTTACAAATGTGATTACAGTCTCTATTTATAGACGGTTTTACAACCTAATTAAAGAAAGAAATAATAGGCAATGAAAACCATAAATAATGAGTGTTTAAACCATAGCTTGAGTAAACCTTCCAAACCAAGCACGAGGTGATTGTTTAAGACCATATAGGGCCTTCTTAAGTCTGCACGCCTTATTCCCTTCATTAACAATACCATAACCAGGTGAAATCTCCATGTATACTTCTTCCTCCAAGCTTCCATGCAAGAAGGCATTTTTAACATCAAATTGATGCATTGCCCAACCAAAGTGTGCTGCCAGGGAGAGAATAATCCTGAT
>Ga0123342_1003153_pt1 | contig 26764 bp, 19 predicted proteins | sample Turbeawhitnodule_FD_89960 | JGI IMG/M metagenome (GOLD analysis project Ga0123342, IMG submission 89960) | Root nodule microbial communities of legume samples collected from Mexico - Turtle bean Mexico white nodule | ecosystem: Host-associated > Plants > Roots > Nodule | place: Mexico: Nepantla...
AAAAAAATAATATATAATATATATATATATATATATATATATATATATATATATATATATATATATATATGCACACATACACACAACTCATTAAAGATGATTTTTGTTACTTTTATCATATATGTGTGTTATTCTTATGATTTTTGAATGATAAAATAACTATTTTTATAATATCATTTATAAATGTATTTATATATTCATAAATATATATAATATAATTATACTTATAATGATATAGATAAATAAATTTAAGTTTTTATAAATTATTAAAAATGAAAAATATTCAAATTCAGGAGTCGATTTCAAGTTATAATATTTTAACAACTTATTTCATAATATTTTTTACCTGATATACTTATTAACTCATTTAAATATAGTATTTTATTATGAAATAAAGTTATGCATTTGTTTTTCAAGTGATTCATTGGATAGGTAACAACAAACACAACAAACGGATAAAGTAAATAATTTGAGAAACGTTTGTTTTTTGGGATTGTTTTTGGAAAAGGTTTATTAGTGAAGAGATTTGATGGAGTTGAAGGTCTGATAGTGTTCTGCAGAAGAAAGCAACTGCAATTATGCAGTGCTGGCGTGATGGAGGGAAGACAGTACACAACACAACAGTACAGCAGTGAATGCTGAAAAGGGAAGCCTATTCCCACAAGTAAAATTAAAACTGGGCCCTTACCCTCTTCTCACACAATTTTCCAAATTTTCCCATTCATTTCCTTCTTCCTCTCTTCTCTACATCACAGTAATAATTAATATTTTCACCTTTCTTCTTCTCACCTCCCCTCACACACACACTTTCACAAACCAACACTCATATGCTACAAGAAACCATCAATGCAGCATTCAACTCACAATCACTCATGCTGAAAACTCAAAACTCCCCTTTCAGTAATAATCACTCATCTCATCTCTCACCTCTCAATCCTGAAAATAATTTGCAATTTCATTCTTTTCAAAAGGTTTCTAGTAAACTTCAATGACACAAATAGAATTTTGAGCTTATACAATAATTATGCAGGCGTGTCTTAATTTTAGCACTATATTATAAAAGAATGGTACAATATTATTAGTTATGATATTTTTGACAGGGTTATTTGAAATATTGTAATGGGGTTTGTACTGAAAATGGAAGTTGTGAGTGTTGAATAATAAAATAAGTTGGGGACTGAAACTTTTGCCAGACGATAGTAATATTAAAGTGAAAGTTATAGCTTCTGGATCTGCGCAACTCTTCATAAAAAATTACCTCAATTACGACCCGTACAATTATTGTACACTACTGTCTTGGCAAAAGCACATATTTCTTGATTCATTTATATGTTATTACTATTATAAATATTGTTTGCTAAATTCGTAAATTTCTAAAAATATTTTTCTAATAGAATGTGGAATTCACATGGAATATCTGCCAGTATAGAAGAATCCGAAAGGAAAGATGAAGTCAAAATTTAAAAAAAATGTGAGGTTCTATTTTTAGATTTGTGAAGAAAGGAAGTGTACACTATAAGATGGGTTGGGGTGAGAATGATTATATATATTTTTATTATCAAATTGAGAGAAAGCATGATTTTTTTTCTGCAATCTCGAGTCTGTGTTGATCGCACTTGTTCATTCCCGTACGTTACCTTTTCAGCATTGTAATTATTCTTTTCTTTACTAATATATTCATATAAACTTATATTTCTTCAAATTTTTATTGATTATTGGAGATTTAGGTTGAGTACCAATATAATCTTACTAATAATACACATGTCTTTGAATCCAGTAAGATTTCACTTAAAAAAATATGTATTTACTTTAAATTAAAATAGTGAACTTTTTTGTACAATTTTTGCAATTTTTTTAAATGAGAACCTTTTTTTAGAAGAATAAAATCATACTCTTTGAATAGAATTTTCTTAAATGTGTAATATTTTTTGAATTATTTATTTATGTAAAATTGGTGTAAAATTACTTCATTTGTATAAATGTGTAAGAATCTCAAAGATATAAAAACAAGTTAGATAGAAATGTGAAGAGTCTAGTCATCCATGGAGAGTCTTACTTCTATAGGATCAATTCCATTTGAAGAAAGAAGAATTAGAACAAATGATAACATCGTCCAGTAAAACTAAGTAATCTATGAAACAAATATTTAGAAAATAAACAAATTCAACTACAAATAATTTAAAAACATATCTTTCAATTTTTGAAATGATTGAGACAAGTCGTGCAGTTCTTAGTTATAAAATGAATGGGGTTGAAAGTTGCAACTTGGGCATCTGTAATTAAAATTTTATTTTAATTACTTAGTTATATAAGAGTGTTGTGTTTTAAAATTAAAAGTGCACTGTTTTTTTTAAACCTAAAATTAAATTTATCAATTTTCGAAAAATAAAGAATGTATGTTACAGAGGACCGTATAATTTAATTGGACCACCAAATAGGCTCTATCCCTTTTCTCTCACTTTTGTCACGTGTTTAGATTACAGATATATGAATGCAAAAACTAAAACAAGTGATAAATTGCGAGAAAAAAAATAATAGAACAGTAGTCCATATTGAATAAGGTTTAAATTTAAAAAAATAATAATTATCTAAACCTAATTCTGACTAATAATAATTTAGTATTAAGTGCATGGGTAATGCTGTTGCACGTGCAATTGGATGATATAATTAATGAACGAATATTACTATCGTTAAACGAGTTTATGACAATATAATCATTTTAAATTACTAATTACTTTAACCTATAGATTAAAAAACTTTAAGAAGCGGGGCCTTTGAGTAAGTGCGTTTTCGAATACTCCAGCTGGAAACGCTGTCAGCAATGGCAACATCCATACACAAACAAAATATAGTGAAGACCACAATTTTAACCACCACATTTGTATATTTTCTATTTCTGTAAAATCTCCAAATTTATTTGCACTTTTAATAGCTACGGAAATTTATCTATTTTAATAGCAATATACCTTTTATTTTTGTTTTGATATTATCTCTTCAATGTAGATAATAGATAAATGCAGAGAAACAGATTTGCATTCCAAAATATCCAACATGAAAATTTGATGAACTCGAAAGTTGAGACACAAGATTGTAAGACACGCGCGTGGTTGTAACAAAAGAAGGTTGTGATGGTGCATGGCAGAGATTTTCAAACTTGTACTAGCAATGACAGCTGGATCGCCACCATCACCTTCTTTATCCATCCAACAACACCACATCATTTTATGGCTCTGCACCATTTTTTCCATATCTACCCATTCTGTACCATCCATCCACACTCTCTACTCTCTAGGCCATTTATGATAAATTAATACACTCCCATTTCACATCTTCTCCCACTTCTTTGCTTAATTCTAATAATCCTTCAAACCACTCTCATTTGTTGTTTTCTCACTCAAATGTTGGTTACTGATGATGATGGTAGTGTTTTTGAATTTGATTAAAGAAAGTGTTATGTTGTGACAGTGGAGTGGGTGCCCAGTAGAGCTTCAAGAGTGAACAGCTTTTGCCAGCTGTTACATGGCATACTAAGCGGCACCATTCGCCACGCACCACATCATCTTTTATGTCTTTTTCTTGGTATTTGAAATCCACCCTGGCAGGCTGATGTGGCACACTCCTCCATGATGTGTACGTTGGGAATGCAACACAAGCTTATCTCACAAGCCACTTTCAAACACATTTTGGCTATAAAACCCTTCTCACTTCCAACTCTCTTCTCCACTCAGTGTTTTCAGAACTTTCACTCTGCTCTCCCCATGCTCTTCTGCTCCCTTTTAAGGATGTTTCGCTCCTTAGGATTGTTTGTGGGTCTTATGTTGGTTGTGGGGGTGGCTAATGCCGTGCCTTCCACCTCCAACTTTGATAAACTTTTCCAACCAAGTTGGGCTTTTGATCACTTCGTTCACGAAGGAGATCTCCTCAAAATCAAACTTGACAATTATTCTGGTAAAACCACTGTTTTTTTCTTCTGTTTCTTTTAACATCCTAAAATGTTGTCTTTGTTAGCCTCAAAATCTTTGACTAATTGATCTCCTGATGAACAACCCAACAATAATGACATTATGATGTTTCCTTGTGGAGAAAAAATGGTGTTTTTTGTGTCATTAATATTGAGTGGGACATTTTCAGGAGCTGGTTTTGGATCCAAAAGCAAGTATATGTATGGGAAAGTGACCATCCAGCTTAAGCTGGTGGAAGGTGACTCTGCTGGGACTGTTACTGCTTTCTATGTAAGTGAACAAAATTATTCTTAGTAAGTTATTATCAGTTTTCTTATTATGATATGCTGATTGTTGTTAGTATTCACTTGATATAACAAAAATCAATCAATCATGAATAGTAATACTATTAGCTTCACTATGTGGGGTTAACTCTTCATCATCAGTCATCTATGGAGATGGTCTACCTCTGGGACTTTAATTAATGCATTCAATTGAAATCAATGTAAACAATGTATTTCTTTTGTGCAACTTTTTTTTGTTTTGGTTATCCATGGAAAGACTATAAACGCATCCATCAGTGGCAGCTGCCTACTATCATTTACCCTCGTGATCTACTTTCCATCCAATTAATATTCGCATTCATTACTTTTGTCCCTTCTTTTCAATCTAAGAACCAATGCTTGGTTAAATTCTGCTGGGGAACTTTACTTTCACCACGATCAACCTAATAGTCATGAATTATTCTATGGTTGAATAGACTTTTTCACTTTTATTTGGTTTCAATAATTGAGGAATCTGAATGAGTCTGACACGGTGATTATTGATTTGATGTAGATGTCATCGGAGGGTCCAAACCACAACGAGTTTGATTTTGAGTTTCTAGGCAACACCACAGGGGAACCATACTCAGTCCAAACTAACCTGTATGTGAACGGAGTGGGCAACAGGGAACAGAGACTTAACCTTTGGTTCGACCCTACCAAGGATTTCCACACATACTCTATCTTCTGGAATCAGCGTCAAGTTGTGTAAGCACCCATTCCCCTTCTTAATTCTTGTACATTGCATTAAGTGTAACTTTACTGTAATATATATATGAAAAAATTGACTTTAGAGAGGGAATAATGCTTCACAAAGTCTCTGGATAAAGCTGTAAAGAAAACTTGAAATGGCGTGCTTTTCCTCTACTGTGGTTGAGCCATCACAGACTTGTTTTCACTGTGTACCCATTGGGGAAACCCATGAAAAGAAAGAAAGGAATCTTGGGCAATTCACGAGTCATTAGAAGAATATTTACGTACATATGTTCCCATGCGCTTTAATTTTTGCATGTCGTACATACAAATATAAATCGAATCAAATTTACCTTGTTCATTTGGTGAACCAAAACTGTTACATTCTCTGGTTGAAACTTATTGTTTTTTACATGATCAGGTTTTTGGTGGATGAAACGCCAATAAGAGTGCACACAAACATGGAGCACAAGGGAATCCCTTATCCGAAAGACCAACCCATGGGTGTGTACAGTTCTATATGGAATGCTGACGATTGGGCCACCCAGGGTGGTCGTGTGAAGACGAATTGGAGCCACGCACCCTTCTTTGCCACCTTCAAGAACTTTGAAATCAATGCTTGTGAATGCCCTGTGTCAGTGGCTGCAATGGATAACTCTAAACGGTGCAGTAGCAGTGTGGGTAAGAAATATTGGTGGGATGAGCCAAATTTGGCAGAACTGAACTTGCACCAGAGCCATCAGCTTATGTGGGTTAGGGCCAGACACATCTTCTATGACTATTGCTCTGACACTGCTAGGTTCCCCGTCACGCCAGCTGAGTGTGTCCATCACCGTCACAACTGAGATAGATATAGATAGATAGATATCTATGTTTTATTTTGGTATGATCAAGGGGAGTGATGAAAATAGGATTGTGGGGTGTAAAAGAACAAATGGGGTGGAGTAAAAAGTTGTGGAACATGCCCTTCATGTTTCTGATTGTAATATATTGCCACAGCATAATGTGAATTATCAGTTTCTTTTCATGTACAATCCAATTTATCTTATTTCAATGTTCTAATGAAAAAATCTTTAGATAGTTCCCTTGCCACTTCATAATTTCAATTAGTGTAGTTTATGTAAGTTATATCAACAAGTGGGGTGAAGTACCTAAGATTTGTGGATGGATAAAATGTGTAGGGTAGTCCCAAAACTAGGGGATGAGGATTTGAATAATTATTTTTACATGTGGTGAGACAGGAGTTGTTGATTGAATGTATTTTGGGCAATTCCTACTACATTTGATCCGTTGATGGTTGAAGTGGATTGCTTACTTCAATGAATCCACATTTGAATCGACTTGGCTATGGGACCACAAGCTCACGGGTTGATTGGCTTAAAGGGGACCAAGATGGAAAAATAGCGTTTGATGAGGGAGAAGTAGGGAATGGAGACATGAAGCTTGTTGTGGGCCAAAAACGTTTGAGCTTTGGGGACTTTGCTTTATGTGTGGAGGTAATAATGCCCCTATTTTGCAACCATTTTTCTTTGGGGGTCAACTTTGTGCTACCATTTTTCATGAACAAGAAAAGAGGTACAATTTTCAAAGAAACAAGTGAGTGTTTGCACATATGTATGTAAAACAAGTTGAAATTCATAAGTTGGTTGTTGCATCGTTTGTATGGATAGACAATGCATGAAAGAATCAGATTCAATGATGAACCAGAGAGTGGCTAGATTAGATGCATAAACAAATAGAAAAAGGCAAGGGGATTGGAATATTAAACAGTGCAAATTAGAAAAGGGTTTACGAATATGGCAATGATTTTCAACACCATCTTTTGTGAGGAACATGTAATGATAACAAGGGGTATGATTGATTGTATTGGTTTTGAGGAAAAAGGAAGAACAATAATAATAATGTGCAAGGCAATTTCTGATGTAGAACTTTATAAATTTGGCACAAAATGCTATTTTGTTTTATTGTTGACTAACACAACATTATAACTATAATGACCAAAACTTTCTTTCATTAGGGACAAAGATTAGTCATTAGTTGGTAGGGTATCTTTAAAATGACCTATAAAGCATAGCAGAAATTGACAAGAGACATGTGAAACCTATGTTGCAATTAGGGTGGTTGACCCAACAATTATTACAATGAATTGGATTAACACCTTGTTAATAAGGTTGGGCCCCTTGGCTTGCGTGGATAATTAAAGTTTGTCCTTAAGAGGATAGAGGCTCCAAAGGTGATGATGGCCTCTCCATTGAAAGGGATACCTATGGGCCATCTTCAATGAAGTGTAGTTAAGGGGTCATTTTTTTCAACTCAAATTATTCAATTGAGGGTCCTATTTGGTTAAATGACATGACAAGTTTTGGGGGTAAAAATCCAATAACTGATTGTGATCTCAGTCAATTGTTTTGCACAATGAATACCTGAAAAAAAAGTAATTTCTGCTCATCATGAAGAGTGTTTCAAAGATTTTTTTTTTTGGGTAAACAAAGAAAATTTTCATTCGTACATCATATTCACTCTACTTTTTTTGTCGTTATAATTACATTACAGCTACAGGATATAGCTTCATATACATCATATTAAACTGTACCGCAAAAATTCATAAACTGGGCAATTTTTATATTAAATTAAATAACTTTAGCATTGCATGGTATCCATTTATTGCCTAGGTACGTGTTACGTTTAATTTTTTTTCAGAATAGTTTCAGTTGATCAAAGTTTGCCAAGGAAGGTTTCAATCCAAAGTATAATATGAACTCATGTTTATAAAAAATACGAGTTCATCGTAGTGAGTTCTGCTTGATACTTTTTTTTCACCAAAAGTGTGTTTATTAAAATAAATTTTATTTAGATAATAATAAGAAACAAATTTAGCTTATATATTTTTTCTATTAAGTAGGGAGAAAGAAGCATAACAAAATATTATACTTACTCCAAAATCTTGTGGAAAGAATCAGATTCTTTACCGCCACTACCGAACTACTCTTGTAAAGCAAAATGTAGTTGCGATATGATGAAGATCATGACAGTTATAAAGATTCACAACGTGTTATGAGTTTCTTGGAAGGTTTGGGAGAAGCTTACAATGTTATCAAAACATATATCTTATTAACAAAACCTTTTCCAGGTATTAACAGGTTTGGCAGAAGTCGTGACAAGTTGGCATGACTTCAGTATGACAAGGTAGAAGTCGTGCCTAATTGGGACGATTTGTGCATATGAAGTCGTGTCGAATTGACACGACTTGCCTAAATTTGTAATTTTTTTAAACATACCCCATTTTGGTAAAAAGCAAAAAAAAATAACCCCATCATGGTCAAAAACCCTATTAACAAAGTCTTCTCTTTGGTTCTACAACAAGAAAGACACTTGAGTGAAAGTATAGGAATGGATACAAAGATTTTAGCCAATAGTACTGATCAACAACATCAAAGAACCAATAAAACCAGTAACCATGGGCAAGGCTGACGCAACTACGGAAAAGGAAGAGAAAAGGATATTGAAAGCCGTGTTCATTTTGTCACAAAATGAACCACAGCTCAGGCGAGTGCTACTCAAAGCATGGGTACCCACCCTGGATGAAGAAGAGAGTTAACTACAATGCAAGCACTACTGAAGAAGATAGAGACTATGAGAGCGAGAGAGGAAAATATGTATCCAATGACACTGTCAATGAGCAAAGCTTTAAAGCTATCAATTCTGAGCAACTTCAACATCTTCTAGATATGATTCAGAATTCAAAAGGAAAAGAAAAGGCTATTAACAACACCAAAGAAGACTCCTCAGCAACAGACAAAAACACAGGTAAAAAAGGTATGAATTACTAGATTCTTTATACCGGAGCCACATATCATGTGGCTTGCTCCATCTCTGCTTTCACAAATTACTACAAAATAAAACCAATAAGGGTTAAGCTTCCTAACAATCAAAAGGTCACTGCACTTTTTGTTTTGGAACTGTTTTTCTAACCAAAGATATTATTTTGCATGATGTTTTGTACATACCTGAATTCATGTTAAACATAATATCTGCGCAAAATCTAACGAAATCTTTGAAGCGTCAAATTGTTTTTACACATGATGCTTGTCAGTACAGGAAAGACCTACCTTGAAGACGATTGGTCAAACTGAAATCAATGATGGACATTATCACATGCATGCATATAAGAAAGATAGCCTTGTTTACTCCGTGCTTAATGAAGTTGTTTCTAAAACTGCTGAAAAACTTGATATTCGGCACTGTAGGATGGGCCATCCTTCGAATAAGGTCTTAGAACATTTAACCAAAACTCACAATGATATACATTTCAATCATGAAAATGTTTGCTCTCCCTGCCATCTTGCAAAGCAACATAAATTGCCTTTTTAGCTTAGCAAAAGTTTTAGTAAATTTGTTTTTGATCTAATTCACATTGATATATGGGGTCATTTTGGTATTCCTTCCATTCAAGGTCACAGGTACTTCTTAACCATTATGGATGACTTTAGTAGACATACGTAGGTCCATCTTATGAAAAATAAGAGTGAAACCAGAGATCTTTTGCAACATTTTGTTACTCACGTTAAGAACCAATTTGATAAGAATATTAAAACCATTAGAACGGATAATGGCAAAGAATTATGATGGAGTGATTTCTATGATAAAAATTGTATTATACATCAAAGTTCTTGTAATGAAACTCCACAACGAAACTCCATTGTGGAAATAAAGCATCAACATATTCTTAACTTTACTCGGTGCATTATGTTTCAATCAAATCTACCTAATGCATATTGGTCTTTTGTTGTCTTACACTCTGTTTATCTGATAAACTGCTTACCATCACCAGTAATTCAAAACAAAAGTCCCTATGAACTCCTGTACAAATGCATGCTTGTTTTATCTGATATTAAGATCTTTGGATGCTTGTATTTTGCCTCCATTTTGGAACAAAACAGGCACAAGCTTGATCCTAAAGCACGTAAGTGAATTTTCCTTGGTTACAAATAAGGAATGAAAGGTTATATTGTCATAGACATACACTCTAGAGAGATTTATGTCTCAAGAAATGTTATTTTCTATGAGACAAGTTTCTGTCATCTGAAAGATAAAAATTGCCAACTTAGCTAGCCCGTTACTTAAGAAGGAGATGATTTCATGAAGTATCTGCATGATAGTATTGAGCAACCCAAAGAGAGTCACGTCGAACAAGAAGAACAAAGACATAATGAGAACACTGTTATTCAAGATGATCTGATGCGATCCACACGGATTAGGAAAACACCTTATCTGGAAGATTATCATCACCAAATGATGATTACACCATACAATAAGATTCCAAGCTCGAAGGTACTTTATCCTCTTGATTATGTCATTCATATAACAAGCTATCAGATAAATATCTAAACTACACTTTGTTTATTTCATCACAAATCGAGCCACAAAACTATAAAGAAGCAAAGAGACACCCTGAATGGTTGAAGGCTATGGAATCAGAAATAAAAGCACTCGAATCCAACAAAACTTGGGAAATCATGGATCTTCCTTCAAACAAAACTCCTATTTGATTTAAATGGGCATATAAGATAAAACGAAGAGCTGATGGAAAGATTGAGAGGTGCAAGACAAGACTTGTTGCGAAGGGATATACTCAACGAGAAGGAATAGACTATATGGAGACCTATTCACCAGTTGCGAGACTCACCAGCTGGTGATGCATCCTTGTATTTGCTTCCATCATGGACTGACACCTTGAACAGCTAGATGTTGACAACGCCTTTTTGCATGGCGAGTTACAAAAGAAAGTCTACATGGACATCCCCCCCGGGATCACCACTGAAAAGAAAATCAGGTTTGCCGCTTAACTAAATCCTTATATGGTTTGAAGCAAGCAAGCAAGCAATGGTATAATAAACTTACTACCTTTCTTTACTCAATTAATTTCACTCATTCAAAAACAGACAGTTCTCTATTCATCAGAAAAATTGAAAATGCTATTATAACCCTTCTTATATATGTCGATGATATAGTAATTGTTGGGAATAACATGAAAGAGATACAAGTTGTTAAAAATTCTTTGAATGGAGCCTTTGCCATCAAAGACCTAGGGCATTTAAAATTCTTTTTAGGTTTGGAGATTGCTAGAACAAAGAAAGGGATTCACATTTTCCAGAGGAAGTATGCACTTGAAATTTTATCTGATGTAGGTATGACTGATGCGAAACTAGTTTCTACACCTATGGTCAAGAAAAATGAAAAGCATTTTAAGCAAGTTGTTGTGCATGACATCTCTGCATATCGAAGAATTATTGGTCATTTACTTTACTTGGTAAACACAAAACCTGATATCAGTTTCTCTGTGCAATGCCTTAGCCAATTTGTTCAAGCACCCACGAAACTGCACCATCAAGCTGCACAGAGAGTTCTCAGATATATAAAATTCTCTCCTTCTCAAGGCATTTTTTATCCGAAAGATACAAATGTTCAGATTAAAGAGTTTAGTGATTCTGACTGGGCATCTTGCATCTCGACTCGTTATTCAACCACTGTTTTCTCCATTTTCCTTGGAGAATCATTAATCTCATGGAAAACCAAGAAATAGAACATTGTGTGAAGATCTTCCTCTGAGGCAGAATACCGTGCGTTACCACCAACATGTTGTGAAGTTCAGTGGGTGACTTTCTTGCTCGAGGATCTGCACATCACCACTCACAACACATCAAACCTTTTTTGTGATAGTCAGCCTGCTAAACATATCCTCCAAAAACACAACTTTCATTAGAGGACCAAACACATTAACATAGATTGTCATGTGGTAAGAGAAAGGATTCAACAAGTACTCTTCAATCTGCTACCCATAAGTATTGAAGATCAACCAGTTGATCTTCTTACTAAGTCACTTAATAGTGATGTTTTCCATAGGTTTCTTCACAAGCTTGACCAGCTTGAGGGGGATATTGAGTTTTGGGCCTTCCACTCTTGTATCTTGGCTGAAGCCCAACTCATTGTACTTTATATATGTGTGTCATGCAACGTAATAGGAATGCAATTTTCTTTCTCAAAATCATATCCCTTTTTTTACTCTCTTCTTCCTTCATCTTTCTATTTTCTTTCAATGCCTATCTTTTCCTACCCAGCTTAGTGTATTATGCAGAAATTCAAGAAATTAAATAAATTTTTTTATATTATATAAAATGAGAAAATAATTTTTAAATATTTCAAAACATGTATTTTACATTATTAAAATGCTATAATCTTTTTCCTAAACTTTCAAAATCTCCCGTAGGGTTAATCCTAGTCTATGTAGGCTTATTAAAGGAGTGATGACGTATGTTAACACTTCCATTTGTACTTTATTAATATTTATTACTATTATATTGTAGCATTTATTATATTTATATTTTTGGTATTTTTTTTCTTTAGATATACCAGATATTAGTATTCATGTTCACGAATATCTTATAAAATAGAAAAATGCTTTACAAAAAGTAACACAAAAGATGTATCCAAATGAAAATCCTTAGCACAAAGGAGTGTCAATATATTTGAGGACGTCCTTTCAAAGGAGGAGCCCACAAGTCACAATTTTGTCCAAATTAATTCTACCTTTTCTTATGGAAATTAAATCTTTGCCTCTAGATTTTTTAACATATATATTCTCCAATTTCTTTGAGTCTTAATTAAAGTGCTGAATATAATAAATATTGAACAAATGAATAAATTTTAAACTAAAAATGACACTATGAGTAAATAAAATAAGTTTTTATGTTCTTATCATTAAATCTATTATGGATATCTTATATTATATAGTTATATCAACATGTTGAAATTAAATAATATATTAAAAATAAAATTTAATATATTAAGTTCTATTTATTAATAATCATATACTTGATTTATTATAAATAATAATTAATTTATAATATATAATTAATTTGTAAAATAGTAAATTAAATATTATTTTATAAACTCACTTATATGCGGGTAGAATATGAATTTAGCATGTATAGGATTTTTTAATGAAAATGCCTTGAACAACTACAAAAGTTTGTGTTGTATAATTTGATGCGAGTCTCCATTTAACTAAAACTTTACAATACATTTTTTTTACACATTTATAGCATTCCAGAGTATTTCAGAGGGTTCATGTTGTAGTTATTGTTTGCAATATTTTTCATTTATGAGTACTTATGGCTTGAAATAATAACAGTAAAATAACTTAATAAGGAGTTCTGTTGAGTTTTGAAATGAAAATCTTTAGAATGACTATGTTAGAATTTAGAAAATAGATTTAGAATAAAGGTGGTATAAATACCACATGAATATTCATTGTTAAAGTGAAAATATTATATAAATAAAAACATTAGTTATTCAGATTTTATTTTAAAAAAATCTTTATTTCTTTAAAATATCTCGTTTTTACTTTTTTTACATTCTTTCTAAGTTTCTAACATTCACGTCCATCAGATTAACAATTGAAGTCCTACATTGGACCTTGATAACGATTATAAAACTGTTCGATCAGACATTCAATTAGAGTAAGTTCAATATTTGCTCAATTTTTCTTTGAGTCGTTTTTTAATCTTTAGATTGTTTGGTTGGTATGTTGCATGTGACATTTAGAGTTTTAGGATAAGTCCCTGCTAGTTCATAGTCCTAATGATATAGTTAGATCTTTGATCAAGATTCTATGGTGCAAGTTAAGCTATCCTTGGACCCGTAGGATTGAAGCTCTTTATGAGAACACCTACTCAAACTTAGGTAAGAAAAACTAGTTTTAATTTTCAATAGAACTCTAGGTTAGAAGATCTAGATGTGGCGGTGATGTGGTCACCAGTTCAAATATTCTTGCAGGATTGTTTATTGTTGGAGTAAAGTAATGCATTATTGAAATTAAACTATGAAATTGTTGATTTTGTGTATTTTGTATAGTATATGTTGATTTGATATGAATAAGTTATTAAATGTGTTTTGTTTAATATTGTAAATGTTTGAATATGAATAATTTGAGTTGTATTATGATATATTTGAAGTATAAAGATTGATCATATTGATGGTTGAATCTTGATATTAAAATTGGTTTAGAAAATCATGAATGGTTGAGTATAGGTTGACATAGGAACTTAATGATGTACAACTTTGAGCAAATTGATTGTTATTTTGATATGAAAGGTTTTATAAAATACAAGTTAGAACGTAAAAATTATAGTGAGATCATGCATATATCGCTTTTGAGAAGTTTTTCTCTGCATTTTTCTCTTAAGCGAGATATTTTCACTTACGCTAGCTTTAGACCATGAGTTCCAAACCTATTTTTGCTCAAGCAAAAAATTATCGCTCAGACAAAAATGGGGGTGAAAAATAGGATGCTCTCAGATCCATTTACGCTCAAGCGAGAGGGAATCTTGCTCAAGCAAGACCCATTTTCGCTCAAGCGAGAAAATTCTCGTTCAAGCGAAAATGGGGTGAAGAATTGGGTGCTCTCGGGTCCATTTTCACTTAAGCGAGAGGGAATCTCGCTCAGGCGAGACCCATTTTTGCTCAAGCTAAAAAAACTTAAATTTTAGTTTTCGCTTTTGAAATATTGATGTATTGTTGTTTATTGTTTTAGTTAAATTTTATGTGAAATTTTAGTTATATATTTGATTGAAAATCCTTTAGTTTAAGTGTTTATGTCAATTTTTAGATAAATTTTGGTTTGTTTACTTTCTAAGCTTTGTTATGATTAAATGATTTTGTTTTATATAATGTGAGATATGAAATATGAATTGGTAATCAAGACATAAAATTTTTAGGAAAGAAAATATCGTGATGTGATTGTTAGAATGCGCATTAACTAGGGATTCGTTTAGAAGGAGGTATTTAAACTCTCTTGATATATTAGGTGTTGAGAGTTGAAAGAGATTCATATGATTATGTATGTGGTTTGAAACATAATCTGGTTTTACAGGTCATATGAATTAACCTTGTCATGGGAGATTATCTTTGGTTGACGCATATTGTTGGAATTGTAGGCCTAAAACAAGAGGGTGGTGAATTGTTTATAAACGTTTTTCGCAAATATTTAAGGTATAGAGAAAGCAATAAAGAATCAAAGCTAAAGAAATCAATATGTCCAAGTTACAAAACTGTTTTAGTTGATTTACAAAAAATCAACATATTGTTTTATGTGATTCAACCAGGTGTTTTTATCAACAGTTAATAAAAACAACTTAAAACAAATATAAGTGAGATAAGGGAAAGAGAGAATCACACAAACATATTTAAACTGGTTCACTCTTACACCAAGAGCTACATCCAGTCCCTAAAAACCACTAGATATTTTACTATGCAATCAACCACGAATTACAAACCACACACACCAAAGAGGTGATCTTGAAATCCCTCAAGAACACATACTTCCTTTGGCAAACAACACACCACAAATTAGAACACCCTCTAACTCTATGCAACAACAGTTCTTTACAAACATACACTACAAGGAAAACTTGAAATAGAAACCAATTTTAGATACCAAAAATAATTAGTTGCTTTAGTAACTAAATTAGAGACCATTTTAGAAACTAAAAAAAAATGGTTTCTAAATTAGTTTCTATTATTGTTAATTGGTTTCTAAATTGGTATCTAATTAGCTACCAAGGTTTTAACTACCAATTATTTAGTTTCTAAATTTGGTAGCAAAAACCTTGGTAGCTAATTATACCAATTTAGAAACCATTTAACAATAATAGAAACTAATTCAGAAACCAAAAAAATTTTAGTCTCTAAAATGGTCTCTAATTTAGTCACTATAACAACTAATTATTTTTTGTTTCTATTTCATGATTTTCTTGTAGTGATACAGATCAAGGGGAGAAAATGATTGATCACACCTGATACAGATTGAATTCAAATATTACATTGTAGTCATATTTCACTCTTAGACAAGTCAAATCAAAGCTTGATGTAAATCTTGGAGAAAAACTTATTTCAAAAGATTAATATGATATCATTACTACCAGGAGAGCGTAAAACAAACTATTTAAACTCCCAAAGGGAGTTAAAAACATTTAATGAATGAGCCAAATCAGTTTTTAATCAATTAAAACATATTTACCTAACTTAACAAATTTTGTTAAGGATTTTCAAAAAAACAATCGGTTGAAATGTCGGAACAACCGAATTGACTTGACAGCAAAGTTAACCAATTTCGAGCTTTGTCAAAACTTGTTTAAAAAACACTAAGTGTCAAATAACCGATTGAAATGATAAAATAACTGGTTATTTTTTCACTTCTTTGTAAAACACTCTTTTTCAAAAGGATTTGATTTAAACCAACTTTGGATCCTAACTAAGAGTGGATTTACAAATTCAAACTACCCAGAACTCACACACACAAGCAACAACAAGCCTTCAAGCAATCCACATAGATTTGGAGACATCAAAGCTCAACACGTATTTGGTTAATCCAATTCTATTTAATGATTGAATGAATGATATATTTATCAATTGATGAAGAATTCATTGCTCAAACAACTTGAGAGTCAACATGTTTTCTTATATTGTTTTATAATCTCTACTTTATTTTTCTGCATAGCCATTCCAACCCCTTTTTATCCTTATTGCTATTCCTAACATTTTGTTTGTATATAAGTTTTGAACACTAATTGAATGAATTGATCTATTGGTAGGACTTGGGAGTGATATGACCTTATCTATAATATCATTTCTTTGATGTTAAACGATCTAGCACTGCGTTAAATGATCTCTATTAAAATTATTTTAATTTAAATGCTAAATGAAAACTATCACATGCATTAAATAAAAATTCCAAATCATAACTTGTATGTAAAGTTATATTTACATGATATTATATTAAATAACACACATTTCGTTTAGTTTTTTATACTTACATTTTTAAAGCTTTTAATAAATGATAATTATGTCTCTTTTAAGTCCTAAAAGATACTCATCTTCCATATAATTATGACTATTTATTCATTTGTTTTATATTAAAAACATTTTTCTCAAAAATATACTTTTTTACATTTTTTATAAGTCAAGTGACAATGTAATTTTCTAGATATTGTTAATGTATAATAAGTAAATCGTTTATTTTAAAAAATATTTAAATTTTTATTTTAAAACTTTATTTTTAAATTCTTTTATTTGTTATTTTAAAATAAAACAAGAGATGTAAGTATGATTTAGTAAAAACACAAGAAAGATGAGTATGATTTTATTAAAAGGGAAAATTATGTTTTAGGTCCTGTAAAATAGTGAAATTGCTAAAATTATCCACAATTTTTTTATTAATTTAGACCCTACATAATATGCATCATTGTTATTAACAACGTTATAATCATTGCGTGGCTTGTGTAGATTTCCTCCGCCGTAGTCTTCATGTGTGTTGTGATGATGAAAACGAAAGAAAGAACAAGAAATATGAATAATGCATTATAAATTATAATTGAGTACGTTTGCATATATAATCAGTTAAGTTCCTAAAATAAAATAAGAGTTTTAAAGTGTGCTTCGCATGCTAAATTGATTGAATATTTTTTATTTTCTATTATTATTATAATAAATAACAAAACATAATATGAAAATAACTAATAAAGTTATTAATAATAAATAAAATATTTTTATATATATATAAAAAGCTTTCATGTTAAAAAATAGTTTAACTGCTACTCAATTATACTCTTTCAACTCAATCAAATAAATATTAAATTCTCTTTATTTCATTAGTATTATTTCATGAAAAATAAGTTTTTTTTTATCAGCTCATGAAAAAAAAAAACGCATGTGATCTTATTTTTTTTCATGAAAAATAAGTATAATTGTAAAATTATTTTGGTGTCGGTGAGTCCATGCATAATCTCTTGCGAGTAGTCCTTTTCTCTTTCTCATGGCATTATCATCATCTCTGTCTTGCCCGAGAAGAAAAGACGCATCCTCAAAGCCAGGACCATCAATTTCAGAAACAACAAACGTGAAAAATGAATTTAGATTCTATATTGGGTTATTCATAACCTACAACTTTTTATATTTTAAAATATATCAAAAAAGTTAATATACTAAATTGATTTATTTTAAAAATACAATACTTTCTTAGCGAAAATTAACGTAAGAGTTTTAAGATAAATAACTTCTTTACGAATCGACTTCTTTAATTGTATAAATAACATTAATTACTTGATTATAATAGTAAATACTATTATAACTATAATATAACTGTTTAACTGTATAAAGAACATTAATTACTCGATTATAATATTAAATACTAGATTAACGAGTTAAATATAATATATTAAGTAAAAAATGTATCATGCTTTCATACTGAGTTGATACATGAATTGATTTGAGCATCTCATGATATGAACCGACATATTCCATGTCAGGACATTGAGAAATTAAGTCCAAAAACAATGGAAGGATGGAAAATGATGTTTTTGACAAATGTTAGAGTTGTATATAATTTTTAATATATAATAAAAATAAGTTTGGAATTAAAATATATAAAAAAATATTAAAATAATAACATTGAGAGTGAAGTGTGATTATATAAAAAAAATTAAATTATAAATAGATTTCTATATTAATTTCGAAAATTACCCTTGGGATAAGTTAGCTTTATGTTTGTTAGGGTTAAAATAAAAACGATAGAAGAGTTTCAATTGAAATGGACGTTGGACCCCAGCATGATGGATAATCAATATAACAAATTCTATTGGGATAACTTCAAACTTTTAATCATGTAAAGTTATGTAAATCAAACAAGTTTTTTACTCAGATGATTTCGAGTTCATTGTAAACTTTTGATTTTTTTAAGTTGAAAGCTTAACAACTAAGAATGCTTCGCATTGGGATCTTGGAATCACAAGAAAAGGTCCTTTTAATAAACAAAAATATGCATTTTCAGAGATAACCACAAATTCTCCTTTATCTGTATTGCTTTCCTGGTATCTTCCATTAATACCTTCGTTTTAGTTTTCTTTTTTACAAGCATATTATTGATATGGAATATGTATTGACTTTTTGGATAATTAATCTTTATTTATGAAACTGGTTGGTTATTATTTAGACTTTAATTATACTAAAATTTTAATAAATGAAACGTAAGTGTAAAAATATAGCTTGAATCCAAATTTGAGATCCTTTAAAATCTAATAACTAAAATCATAGAAAAAACATATCAAAATTATGATACAAAATAAAGAGATATTAAATTACAAGACAAATTTTTCTTCACCTTCCTATCTTTACTTTTATATTTTTTTAATTCTAACAATATCCTTCTAAGTATGATGAAGAGTGTAATATATTTTTCTTCATTTTCAAGTGGTGGTGGTTGTTTGTGTTGCTGGTGGTGAATGTTGATGATTAAGGTAAGTTTTGTGTTGTCTTTACTGGTGGTGATTGTGTTTTCATTTACTTATTTTATTTTTATTTTTTGGTGTATACCAGATTGTACAATCCATAATACTCCTTTAATTAAAATTGTATTTTTAATTGTACAATTCGGAAGTCACAAAACCGAAAACAAATAAAATCAGCGAAGTAAAAAGATGAAGTATAAAACAAACAAAAAAACTCATTTTTTTGTATTAGGGAATGTCGAATATAACAAATTCTTGTCTACCCTCTCACACACACTCAAATGGTGGAACTACTCTCTCAAACATTGCGGCTGAAGAAGAATAGAAGTTTTGCGACTAGAAGAGGAGTATGAAGGTGAGATTATACTTCATTTAGGTTTTTTTTTTAATTAAAACTGAAATTTCACAATTAACATGAGGTGGCGGGAGAATTTGTCAAATTACAATCTAATCAAATAAAAGAAATGAAAACCGTTCATCAATAAATAGGGAGTATAAATAGCAATTTCTGAGTGTGATAGGAGAGATTGGGCTATGGAGTTAGAAATTTCTGTGTCAATGGCCATTTGTAGACTATTTCTTCCTGCACCTCCATATATTCTTCTATCACCACCATAAATTTTCATATTTCCAAAAATATCCCTCTGTAATATTTTGGATTATGTAATTTGGAAGTTTTTTTTTTCAAATTCGTAATTAGCATGCATGATTAGTTTTCAGATTATGTAATGTGAAAGTATTTTTTAGCTTTTAAATTACATATCTGGAAGTCTTTTTTCGAATACGTGTCTGAATTACATAATCCAGAAACTACTCTATGGGGTGGCACAAGAAGAATAAAAATATATTTTTACGTTGTGTATGGGGTAGCAGAAGAACCTATGGAGGTGCAGGAAGAAACAATCCCATTTATACCATTGCTGGTACCAGCCCAATGTATATTTAAATTTACAAGTGAACTTTATGAGGTAATCTTTTCAATTAATTAAGATAAATTATTTTAAGTTTTCTCTTAAATTATTTTAAAATATTTAAGATGCAATTTTTATTAAACTATTGCCATAGGTAATTAATGTTTGTAATGGTCAGTAATTGCATAGATTTAATTTATCTCAATGTTTTATAATAAAAATATTTGTTTTATTGAAATTAATATTATGAGAAAAATATATTAACTTAATATAATATAATTTTTAATTAGGAGAGAATCAAAATACAAATACAATAAGATATGTTTAAGAGATAATATTTATTTGTAATGTAATACCACATATACTCCATTTAATTAATAACTTTATGTTTTTTTAAGAGAATATTAGGGATTTCTAATTCTACAGTGTTACAAAAATATACAATAATAACAACTCATTATAATGGTGTAGTCAACCTGTCATAATAAGTGGTAAAGTGATATTTTTGTAACAAATATCAAATTTACTATGTAAGTTGAAACTAAAACTGACATAATAAACACGATTGAGTATAGAATCATCATAGTAAAAGGTTAGTCAAATATAACAATCTAAATATAGTTTCACCTAATAAAAAAAAATATAATCCATCCACTACAAGAAAATCATCAAATTGCAACTAATTTTAGAAACTAAAATAATTAGTTATTATTGGATTAAATTAGAGACCATTTTAGAAATTAAAAAATTATTGGTATCTAAAGTAGTTTCTATTACTAATAAAAATTTATAAAGTAGTTTTTAAATTGGTATCTAACCATTAGCTACCAAGGTTTGATCTACTAATATCTTAGATTCTCAATTAGTCTCTAAAAGACTAATTGAAACCAATTTAGAATCTAAAATATTAGTAGCTAAAATCTTGGTAGTTAATTTAGATACCAATTTAGAAACCATTTTATAAATTTTTATTAATAATAGAAACCACTTTAGATACTAATAATTTTTTAGTCTCTAAAATAGTATATAATTTAGTTAATATAGTAACTATTATTTGTGGTCTCTAAATTTGGTTGCTATTTAATGAATTTTTTGTAGTGATCAATCTAAAATGTAAAAAGTGAAAATATGATATAATTAATTTAAGACAATTCATCCTCTTCTCAATCATCATCATTGAAAAGGACACTTTAATCGAGATATTCATTTAAAAAAATTAACAACTTCTAAAAATTTTACTATATGATATGATATAAGAATAAAAAAAATCCCCTTAATACATATACAATTTAAATATTCTTGATTATATATGATATATTCCTTATTTCTATAATTATAATAGAAACTTACACAATAAGTTTGAGTTTTTTAAAAAATTATTGTATTTGCTCTTATTAACATTACGTTGGAGTTGTATCAGAATTAGGTCAGAAACCTAAAAAATATTTTTTGAATTGAACATTTCATCCATACATGTCATACGTGTGTTGGTTTCAGATACATGTTAGACACATGTACACACTATTTAAGAAGCGTGTCTAAACTTTATATCCACTTCATGATTTGTATTTTGTCTCATGCTCATGGTTCATTCATTGTGGTTGTGGTCGAGGTTTGTGTAGTTTGTGCTCACATTTCATGCTCACTATCGATGCTCTCATATAGGTATTATCCTTCGGTTCTACTTCCTTGGAATTTTCAATGGAATGCATTTCAAATTGGAGAAAACCTTAAAATCCAATAAATTATACAATTTAATTTTGATTTTAGAAAATTAAAAAATGATATTTATTTTGGGTAAAAAATAATTGCTTACTATGCTCTTGTCAGTTCATGATTGGCGGTATTTGGTCGGTGTGGTTGTGGTTGAATTTTGTTAAGAGATTAGTTCAACAATAAGATAATTCTAGTGTTAACTAATCCAAAGGGTTTTTTTTTTTTAAAAAAATAATGTAATATTAAATATTAGTTAATTAATAATATTTTTAATATATTATGTAAAACATGGAAAAACTAATAACTTGCAATTGATAGTTGACTTTGAAAATGTGATTATTAGAAAAGTACAAGCTACATCAAAGGCAAATTGTAAAAGAACAAAGAAACATGCATATGTATTGCTCAAAAGCAATAAATTATTATATCGGAACAATATGCTTAGAAATGCATTGATGGGTATGCTAAAAGCAAGATATTATACTAAATTATCAATTAATGATGCAAAGAAAGAAATCACAAGAAAAAAATGTTAATAAATAAGCACTTAATAAAAAAGTAGTATAAGAAACATATTAGTAAATATTAGTCTTTAGAAACACAATTTTATACACATTCAGGTGTGAAAGAATATGCTTTCATAAACATAACTCTTACTACTTATCAAAATTCAAATTCAAAGAAAAATAAGAATTTCAAAACTAATGAAAATGTAATCTTATAGAAAAGAATACAAGTACAACACAATAGAGAAACTAGTTAAAGATAATGATTTGAAACACATAAATTATGCAACATCTAACATTGTTTGACCAAGTCTTTGATAGTCATAAATGACTATTTCTTTTGTAAAAAGGCACGAATTTAAAGTTCATTACAAGGAATGAAAACAAGAATTCTAAGGATAAATATGAAATATTTTTACATCTAAAATTCTAGCTTATGAAGAAAGATAGTGTTCTCGGCCAAACTACTTTATTCTTTATTTTATATAATATCATATAAAGTGTTTAAGTTTTTGTATTTTGTTATATAGAGTGTTAGAAAGTGAAAAGTTATAGTTTGTCTATGAAAGAAAAAAATTTAATTATCTTATTCGTCTCTATATTTGGGGTCAATATTCAATTTAGTACCGTGGTTTTTAAAAAAATTAATTTGATCCCCTATATTTTTAAAAATGTATCCAAATTGGTCATTTCCGTTAAGTCTCACCTAAGGACGTCAGATGTTGCTTACGTGATAGAGAGTGTGTTTATGTGGAAGAGAGTGTGTGTTTATGTGGAGAGAGGGTGTTTATGTAGAGGGAGGTGAGGTTGAGAGTTATTATTATTATTATTATTACTACTATAGTTACTATTATTATTATTTTTATTATTTTTATTAACATTAATATTATTATTATTATTTTTTTGATAAACAAGAATTGGAATTTTTATTTTTTATAGTAACAAGAAGTGTTACACAATCATGACTAAATAAATAGAAAACTATCCTCACTAATAAGATAAATCATACTAAATCAATAACCTAATGGTCCTAGATATACTTATTGAACATGTGCACTTATACTTTGATGCAGTGCATCAATGTTGTTGTTGTGGTGATAGTGGTGGTGGTGGTGGCGTAAAAGATTCATCCTTTAAGAAAGAATAGTAGGTAAAGAAAAACATGACAATGAGCACAAATAGAACTATGAAAAAGTAATTATAAACGTCCAAACTTTTGAAGAAAACATATATGGAATTATGATGTTCCTTAGGAACATCACCATCATTATGAAGAAGTTTACGATAATGTCCATCAATTAGGTCGGTGGTTGTCAAAACTGTTGTTGAGAACAAAAAGAGAATGCACATACTCTTAGTGAATAACTTTGTCAACATGAAGAAGATTTTTTTGGGACGATTAATTCTGAAGACTATAGAAAAATGTTAATGTAAGAGTTAGATGTCAACATTATTATTATTATTATTATTATTATTATTAATATTACTTTTCTTAATATTAATATTATTATTATTCTTCTTAATATTAATATTATTTTTCTTAACATTAATATTATTATTATTACTTGCGGGCACAGAGAGCGCTTGTGTATCCGCATTTTTTATTTTTTATCATTTATATATATGTTTAATATTAAAATTCGAATAAATAATGTTATTATTATCACACTTATATTAACAATATAAATTTATAGTATATTGTAAATAAAAAATATCATTATCATCATCATTATGTAAAATCATTGTTCCTCTCTCCAGTTTTCTCTTTTTTCCTCATTTTTTTTTATAATATATTAATTTTTCAAAAAATGTGGAAAGTATGGTAAAAAAAATAATGTGGAAAGTAGGTACGCGGGAAGTAAAGAGAAAAAAATTGGGAAGTAGGGTAAGTGGTTTATGTGTAGTGGAGAATCATAAAAACTGTTTCTTAAATAAATTTTAAAACTGCTACAATAGTGGAAAGTAATTAAGAATAAATGTAATGCACCTCTCAAATAGTTCTTTCAAATTTAATATTAACTATTTTTTTAGTTTTAAATTTAAGTAATTATAAAATGACAAAATAATCAAAATAAAATAATAAAATAAATTATTGATATAAAGATAAAATAGAAAAATAAATTTATAAAAAAAAAACAATTATAATGAGGAATTTCCTATATATATATAGGTATAGAGTAGAGATAACTAAAATAAATTAATAAAATAAAATATTTATTGCTATATAACTAAATAATTTATTTTTTAAATAAGGTTATATAATATTTTAATACCATTTTTTAATAAAATTACAGTAAAGAAATTAAGTTAATTACTAATAAGATAAACGATATTTATATATTAATTTCAAGGAGAAACATAAGATGTTAAAATATAAATAACACTAAAATTAAATATACTGAGATTGAATAATAAATTGTTACAAATTGAGAGTGTTTAATTTTATAATAATTTATTTAAAATTATATTAAAATTGTAAAACTAATAACTAATGTTAGGATTTTTTTTTTCTTTTCTTATATATTTTCCATCTTTCATTGTTAAGATTTTGAATGTTTATACCACATTAATATTTTAAAATTTTTAAAAAATTAATGTAAAATAAATTAATTATGATTAGTTATATAATTTTTCTTTAAATTAAATTAATATATATGTCACAATTGTTATCACTCAAATTTTTTTCACATTTTGCAATCATAAATACACTCTTTAATAACTGTATAAATATTAGTCTTTGCCTAACTAAAGACATTTTAAAAATTATAAAAATTAAATATTTATATTTACTTTTAATTAGACAATTTAAAAATTGTAAATAATTTTTTTAAATAATATTATATAACTTTTTAATACTATTTTTTGATAAAAGTAATTAAAGTAAAGAAAAGTAAGTTAATAAATAATAAGATAAACATATAAGGGTATATATTAATTTCAAATAAATTTCATATTTATTAAAAATATTAATTTATTTGTAAAGGAACTTATGTGATATTTCTTTATTATAAAATTTAAGAAAAAAAAAATATTCAAAATATGAAATTGATAAATTTTAAATGCAAATGATAATATTATAAAATATTTTTTTTTAACTGATTTCAAAAGAGTGATATTGTCTTTAAATATGTGATACCCGAGTGTTATGTTATCAAATAATGTAGATACAAAAATATTGTCAAATATCAAATATTATAGAATGTAGATACATATAAATTTATGAAAAAAAATTAAAAATATGGATATATAGACGCTCTCACACTTGTGTTTTCACTAATTTTATAATAATTATGTTAAAGATCATATTGAAAATTTAAAATTATTAATAAATCAGTTTGATTTAAAAAAAATCAAATCAAATATAAAAATCAATTATTTAAGTTAGTTTTATTTTAATTCAAATAAAATTTATTCAAATAAAATTAAATAATATGTAAAACTGTTAATAAAATCAGTTCGATTTAGAAAAAAAAAATTGAAATCAAATATAAAAATTGATTATTCAATTTATTTTTATTTTAATTAAATATAAAATTTAATTTAATTAATAATATTTTAAAATTCACAACAAACATTGGATGGACATTAATAATTAAGATGAAGCGGTGATTCAATTTATTTTTGTTTTACCTATTTATTTATTCTATATTTTACTGATTCAGGCATTAGTATATATGAGAAAAAACAAAGCTCCATTATTGTCTTTATTTTAATTATTAGTATATGTTGGTTCCTGTTATTAATAGGATTTAGAAAAAACATGACTTTAGTCCCTATACAACTTGACGCTTTAAAACATTAATTTAGTCCCTCATTTTATAATATAAAATATTAAAAAATAACTAATCATAATTAACCACTTAAGAAAATTTTAAATAATTAATCTTTACAAAGATATGTCTTTAATGTTATAATAAAGATAATTTCTCTTAGCGAGTAATATTTTATTTTTCCATTTTTCACTAGAATTAAGTTGCAAATGAATCATTCATCATTAAATCTATCTCACACAAAGACTAAAAGAAGCACTACAAGAAAAAATATTTTTTGAAACTAAATTTTTGGTTTCTAAAATGATAAAATTAGTCACTAACTTAATTAGAAACTAATAGTCTTAAGTGGCTAAAATCATGGTCGCTAATTTTAGATACCAATTTAGATTCTAATTTAAAAACCAATTTAGTGACCATTAAATAAAAACCAATTTAGTGACCAAATATGTAGAAACTAATTTAGTGACCAAATATGTAGAAACTAATTTAGTGACCAAATATATAGAAACTAATTTAGTGACCAATTATATAAAAACCAAATTAACAACCAATTTTATTT
>Ga0123342_1003154_pt1 | contig 26762 bp, 9 predicted proteins | sample Turbeawhitnodule_FD_89960 | JGI IMG/M metagenome (GOLD analysis project Ga0123342, IMG submission 89960) | Root nodule microbial communities of legume samples collected from Mexico - Turtle bean Mexico white nodule | ecosystem: Host-associated > Plants > Roots > Nodule | place: Mexico: Nepantla...
TCTACAGAGCCCTCTTTAAGCACTGAGTTTGAAAAAATTCTGGGATATCTGTTTTTCAAAGTATCATTCCCTATCCAATGGTCTGTCCAAAACATAATATTACTCCCTGCACCGACCTTCCACCTTCTCTAATTATCAAACCAAGAATTTGAGTTTCCTCTGCACACCTTCTTGATATCTCTCCACCACCAAGATTCAGTATTTGACACAACACTATCATAACTCTCTCCAAGACCCATATTTAGATTCCAATTTTTGAATGTGAAATGCATATTTTGAATTATGGATTGGTGGATCCAAAATTTTACCGCAAGTGCCAATCCAAATATTTTCCTGATTCCATAATCCAGAATGCAAAAAAATAAATACAGTTTAAGTGCATTTTAGGGTTTTTAAAAAAATAATAGGAATAGTTTGGTCTTTCCATAACATTCTGGGGGTGCAGAAAGAAAAATGTAGAGGTGAGGAAGAAACTGCCAAAAGTTAATTGCATCCTTTATATATTTTTTTACATTTTCTTATTTTATTTTCATAGATTGAATTATAGTTTTAGTCATTTTTATTTCTGGTCCGTGATTTTGATTTTTTTTCGATATTAATGTTTACATTTTTAATATAATGTAATTTTGACTTAATTATCAATTTTGTATATGTTATATTTATTTTATTTTTACATTTGTACCACCTACTATGGAATTATATGGAGTTGAGCTTATCCGTTCGTGAAGATGATTGTGTAAAATCACTTGCCAATACGAATAATTCGGATTGACATGAAAAATCAATATTGTTATAACAAACTAAATCATTAGTAAAGACTCATATTTAGATATTAATCTAGGTCCAAAAGTCTATAAATATAGTCTAATTATCTAAGAAGTTCCCACTCAATCTTTTTTATTTACTCACTAAGCACATATAAAAACTTCTCTAACCTTTACTAACTTGATCATCAAAGAATCTTCTACAAGTGGATCTCCACTCGATGTTTTTCTAACAAGCTTGACAACCATCTTTCAAAGGATTTAGGTCGACCAAAGCTCAACTTCCTTAAAACCTCTTCAAATCCACCTCAAATGGTTCTTGCTCAATTTTAATGAGAACATTTGATGTCTATCATGGGGCCTAAGTAAAATTATTCTCATACCACAACTCTTATGGTACTCACCAAAAATAAACTATAACATCAACATAATCATTGTCGTGAGATTGACTCATCTTCCCTTTATGTCCTAAAAGCCCATATATACTTTATTCTCCAGAACAAGGAAGAAAATGTCAAGAATGCCATCAGTGGCATGCAGAACAAATTCATTAAGGACTTGGAACTTCTACGGAATCAACACCGTGATGAGTTGCTATCTCTCCAAGAGCAACTAACCATAATACACATAGATTGGATGGACCACACATCGATCCGAGAAAAATTTGCAATCACAAACTTAACATATAGAGAAGGTCGTTGTGTCTCATCCCATTGTCCTTGATAAACTTGCTAAGCATACAGATAGATCGAAACATGGTACTCGACACAAAGGGTACTCATGGACACCATAGATTCAGACTAGAAGTCAATCTTGAGTTGTTGGTAGAATTGTCAACTTAGCACAACCAGTAGGCCAAATCCAAGGTTTCGCTACTCATAGGAAATCACAAGTATATGATTAGTATATGTCCTTTAAATTCGTCTAGACTCCCCCATTGAATGCAGATATGCGAGCCAACCTGGCTAATTTTCACCCATTCACATCTAAACTCATGAAGGACCATGGAAGTGGTAGTGTATTTAAAATACAACGACTCCTCGAACCTAGAGGCAAATGTTAAGGCCTTTCTCACCAGGTCAACCTCTTTTTTCGAAGACTTGGGAGTACAATTATGATTGTTCCTCAATTCTCTCAAGGGACCAACATTGAAATGGTATTACTATCTTCCTCAGAATTTGACTCATTCGACATACTCTATGTGAGGTTTTTAGCTCGATTTTTCGGTTGCAGACCAATGGTCACTGCTTCAGCCTCACTCTAACACATTGCTCAAGGAGATGTCGAGCCACTATAACAATATATGACTTAATTCGCCAAAGCATGCACTGATATTCCTATTTGCATCTAGTGGTGGCCATGCATGCTCTTATAGTGGGATATCGTCTAGGTGTTTTCCTAGACTCTTTGTATGATGACCCACCCATCAATATGAATACACTTTGTACCTGCACAACCAAGTATATCAATATTGAGGAGAATTCAAATGCCAGAAGAAAAAAAAGCGAAGGCTCCATCCACAACTAATGTTCCCAATACACAAACTTTCAAGAAAATGTGTGTCAATAAATATGAAAATTACACTCCTCTCAATGGTAGCCGAGAAGTCATCACCCAAGAAACATTTAATCTTGAGTTAGTTCAGCTACTTCAACTTACACCTTCTCCATTTGTCGATCCAGCCAAATGGTGTAGTTGTCATCAAAATCAAGGGCACACCACAAAAGATGTTATAGAGTATGTGATCTAATTGAGAAGTTTGTATGATACGGGGCCTTGAGACATTTCATCCAGAACGCAAGGTTAGGCGAGATCAAGGACACATAGGATGGCGCGATTGAAGTCGAGGCCGAGGCTTTTGCAGCGATCACCAAGGTCAGGGCATAGAAAATCATCAAAAGCAGATAACAACACCTTAGCCCAAACAAAAACAGAGAGAACAATCTCAAAAAATTCTAAAGAGGTCAGAGGGACCATCAATACTATTGCAGGGGGATTTGTTGGCGATGGCAGCTTGAACTCGACAAAGGAGAAAGTGGAGTATATGCACTGATTTTGAACAAAGTAAGCCTCAAAGACATGTATCCTCTACCAAGCCTAAAACAAATTGTAGACAACACCACGAGATATGAGTTGCTTAGTTTTCTTGATGCATATTCTAGATATAATCATATCAAATGTATTCACCTGACGAAGACAAAACTGCATTTATGACATAATGACCCAATTTTTGTTGGATAGTCATGTTATTTGGCCTTAAAAATGTTGGTGCCATGTATCAACGCCATATGGATAAGGTTTTTAAATACCTCATTTGTAACACCATGGACATTTATGTTGATGATGGTGGTCAAATTAACCAAGACAGAAGATCACCATGCCCATTTGGAAAAAGGTTTTAGCAAAAATCATAGCATATAACATGGGTATACACCACGAATAACGTTTTTCAGAGTTGGCAAAGGAATGTTTCTAAGGTTTATGATAAACTCAAAGAGAAATAGAGATAAATCCAAACAAATGCAAAATCATCCTAAGCATGAGGAGTTTGAGTAAGATGAAAGAAGTTCAACGCCTTAATGGGAAGCTTGCAACTCTTTCAAGATTTCTCCTCAAAATTGTCTAGAAGGCCAAACATTTTTTCAAGTTTGAAAGGAACAAAGAAATTCGAGTGGGAAAAGTGTGAGAAAATATTTCAAAACATCAAGAAAGATATTTTCTCTTTGTCTTTATTAGTAAGTTTGTCATCACACTCCACACTTATAATGTGTTTAGTAGTATCTCACTCGGCGTTGAGCTTGGTTTTAGTCCACGAGGACGGAAAAAAATAGCATCCTATTTATTTCTCAAGTCGAATCTTACAACCAATGGAAGAAAGATACCAAGTCATTGAAAAGTTTGTATTATCACTTATCTTCTTGGCATGTGGATTCAAACAATATTTCTGAAGCTTCAACATTATTGTACGCACAAATTATCCTATCAAGCAAGTGTTGCAAAAACTAGAGCGCACTAGTAGAATGACTGCATGGTTTGTAGATCTATCCGAATTCATACTTAAATTCGAGAGTTGAGGTCCAATGAAAGTCATCTTCTTAGGAGACTTTCTCATTGAGTTCTTGCAACTTGGAGAAAGACATGAATGATGGTCTCTCAGTGTGGATGCATCTTCAAACAAGAAAGGAAACATGGTTGGGGTAATCCTCGAAGGCCTTGATGACATTACTTTTGAGCAAGCAGTTCAATTCAACTTTGATATATCCGATAACTAAGTTCTAATCCTGGAGTAAGGCTTGCATGAGAACTTGGAATGAAACAACTGAAGTGTCAAAGTGATTCACGGTTGGTTATAAGACAAATAAATAGCGAAGATCAAGGAAAAGAGCCTCAACTACAAAAATACTATCATATTGCTAAAAACCTCATGAGACAATTTGACCAAATAAGCGTTACTCATGTCTCAAGAGCAATCAATGATCCCCTCGATGTCCTCTCCTAAATATCTGGAGTTAAGATTACTCGCTTGCAAGAATTGTGTGTAAAACACCTGCGAATCCGAACAACTCGAATTGACATGAAAAATTGATTTGTTATAACAAACTAAATTGTCCATACCCAATAATTACTCATCTTTAGATATTAACTTAGGCCCAAAAGCCAATAATAGAGCTTGATTCTCTAAGAAGTACTTACTCAATCTTTTTTCATTTACTCGTTAAACACTTGTAAGAACTTCTCTATCTCTTACTAGCTTAAGTGTCCAAGAATCTTCTTCATGTTTTTCAACAAGTTGAAAACATTTATTTGATAATTAAGCTCGACCAAAGTTCAACTTCCTCCAAAACTTCGTGCAGTTTGAATAAGAACAATATCTAATTGAATTTTAAAATAAACAAATTAATTAAGGTATCATTGAGTAATTTTTTTTATTAATTTTCAAAAGTAAAAAATAAATATTCATAATTAAATATTAAACTAATATTACAAATTATTTTGAATCTCGAAACCAAAATCATTAAAATTAAAGAAAAAATATCGTAAATTAAATGGTTACCGAAGAATGGGAAGAATATAAATTGTAATTTAGTTTTAAAATATTTAAAGAGAATTTTAATCTTGGTAATTGTACAATTTTAGTGTTTTAGATTTCAATTCCACATATTAAGGAGATATAGCATTAGCTTAATAATAAAAGTGGAAAGGATGGAAGAGATAGGGTGTAGATTTGAATACTCTACTTAAAAGAAATTATATATTAATATTAATATTTGTCAATAAAAATTTGCGTAAAATCTATAAGTTAAGTACTTCAAATTTGTATTTTTTGTTCTTTCAATCTTTTTTTTTGTCGATTAGACTTGTGTATTCCATGTGATTAGAGTTTAAGAACAAACCACACTTTAATATTTGAATAACTCTGTTGAGACAACTAAAACCATTTTTAAAATATCCATATATTCTCTCTCACAAACTGTGCAAAATACATATTTATTTAAAAAAAAATGTCAACCAACAAATGCATTAAATAAGCGTAAGATGACTCTTATGAAATTATTGGCGAATTATATAACTTATTACTATTACCATTTATCTAATTAAAATATATTGTTATAAAATCCTGAAACTATATACCGTTATAATAACTTTAAGTAATATCCAATTATTTATAATAACTAATAATATTTTCAATAAAACTGTATAAAATCAATCTATATTATTAGTATTATAAGAGAAAGGAGTTGTAATATACCAACAATATTATTAGAGATAGAGTATTAGATAAAAACATTTCACATTATATAAGTGGGTGTAAACCTCATCTCATAAATTTATAAGGTTGAGTTATGTTTAAAGTTTACTTCTTAATATGGTATCAGAGTTATTCAAGGTGTGTCATAGCAAGTTTGTTAGTCTTATTAGGTCATTCGTTATCGAATCATTATTGAACCACTCATAATATATATAGTCTCATACATGAATTGACAGTCTCAACATGAAAGAATATATTAAAGATCTCACATCAATTAAAAATAAAAATATTTAATAATATATAAGTAAATATAAATATCACGTTAAATTCCAAAGTTCCCTTTTTAATCATCATGCAGTAATATTTTTTACATTAACATGATAAACACAAGTGCTTATAAAATGTAAAAGCTCTTATATATTCAACTAATATAAAGAGAGAAGCAATTAGATTACTATTATTACAGAAAAGTCTACGCCTATAGTAATTATAATATTGCTGAAACTCTAAGAACTCTTGAAAGGGTAAGTTTAGTGTGTAAGTTATAGTTTGTGTTGCTATCAATTGCTACAAATTTCAATTACAGGGCTAATTAAGATATAGTTCATTACCAATTTGATTATTTGTTCAGACTTTTTCATTTTTATTATACATATCAAAGTCAACCCTGAACACGATGCCGACAATAAAATGGATTGAGACGACAAGTAATACATATGTATATATAACATATTATATATAATAATATCATAATATGAAATGATATTTTCCTAAGAATTATGTATGTGAAATCCACTGTCTATAATTAATTAACCTGCATGTTGTTTTGTCAAATCCCAATTTTAATCAAGTTGACCATGATGAACTGTTGTTTTAACACAAATTGCATGCTAAAAACATGGATTATGGATGTTGCATATAAGGGTCTCTTTTTAAAATTCATTTTAATTATTTTATATAATGCAGACAAAAACCAGAAATTTGACTTTTTTAAAATTAATCATTTCAGAAAGGACGTCATCATACACTGTATATGGAAAGAAAACCTATAATAATCTAGAACATAGAATATGTCCCATTGAAAATTAGAATAAATCTAAGATTTAAAATTAATTATAAAATTAATCATTATGAAAGTTTGGTTTTTAAAACTATAAACTATAATAAGATAGTATTATTAATATAACTTTTAAAACATTTATTATAAAGTCAATAAATATAATGTATACACATAATAATTTTTAATTAAATTATTAGGGAATAAAAAATTTAAATTATATTATAGTGTACTTCAAAGGTTTTAATTCATAGTCGTTTTATAGAGAAAGTATAATTTTTATTCAAAAAATAATCACCACTAGACACCAATTTGTGACAAGCATATATATAACCTATCCAGTCAAATATATATTTTTTCATGTGTACATGTTACCCCATTAATAGTAATATTTAAAAGATTTTTTAATATTTATAGATTGTTAAAAATATGTATAAAACAAATATACTTAACATAATTATTTGGTGAATTTTGGACACTCAAACGTGACATATACAATTATGAATTTATTATAATTTAAAGACTTGCAAAAAATATTTATTTTTAACAACATTCTGTGTTTTCTATAAACAAGTTATAATTGTGTAAATATATCAAATAAAAACTATAAATAAGGGTTGCATAACAAAATCTACAAAAGTATATATAACTTTATCGTGAGAACATTTCTCTACCTTCTTTTTCTTTATGTACGGAATAGTATTTTGAGAAAACATTCACAATTTCTTTTTCTTTCTGCAAAGCTTATCCACTTATAATCCGCTCTACATGTCTAATGTTAATTAAAGATAATTAAAGTTAGAAACAAATAATAAGATTATAATTTGGCACAGATATTTATTTCCGTATTTTGGTTCCGTACAAATTATTAGAAAAGGAAATAACAAAATATCATTGGTAGTTGACGATACAATGTAGGGTCTTTTAATACTAAGTGCAAAAATTAGTCTCTGACTTTACATATTAAAAGTCAACGTAATAAAAATGAAAGTGGTTGAGAACAAAGAGAGGAATGTGTTGGCTAATCGGATTCAGGGACTAAAATCTTAAAAAAAAAAATCATTTACTATAATTTTATTATTGTTTAGGTATTTTTCTAGATTTTAAATATTTAATTTATAAATCTATACTGGTCACCAAATTTTGAAATTTTTTTGTGGTATTTTCTTATGCTAAATAGAAATTTATCAAATATTTACATATTAAAAATATCCTACTTTTATGTTCAAAACTTTTTATTATGTAATTATTATGCTCTTGTCAGTCATTTGTGTATGCAAAACAGTATCGTTATAATTGATATTTTTTATATTTTAGGTTGATGTTTAGTCAAAACCAATTAAATTTTAAAAACACCAAAAATTTACTTTGGACTTACTAAAGTCTAATGTAAATTTATGTTGGACCATTCATTTGTTATCATCTATTTTGTCCAACTCCCTTATCCTATTTGTAATATTAAGTCTTTTTTTGTTCTAAAACATTGTTTTGTTCTATTCTTTTAATCACTTGAAGATCCTCATACGCCCCACTAACCTCTTAATTATGTACATATATTCCACAATCTCATATAGCTTCATTATAATCTTTATTAATCCAAAACACTCTATTATAGTTGATAGTATTGTTATCAGATGTAGAATTGCTTAGTGAAAAGATCGCTAAATTTATGACTTAATCACTAAAAAAATTATTGATTTAACAATAGATTAATTTTTATCATTAGTTTTTTAATTATCAACGAGTGAAATTACTGAAAATTTTTATTGACGAGTATGAAAATTAAAAAAAATATATTATATTTTTCATATCTATTGGTAATATTCATGCACTAATATTATTCATCAATAAAATTTGTCCATAAATTTTATAATATTAATAATAATTAAGATAATAATAGTAATAATAAATTTAATTATGACAATAATAATATTTTTCTTAATCTTAATTTTTGATAATAATAATAATATTAATAAAATTATTTTATATAGATATATAAAAAATCCAAATATTAATTTAATAAATTATGTAATAATAATATATAATAGTAACAAAATAATATTATATTATTAAATAAAATTATGATAATAATAATAATAATTTATGAGAATTGTAATATTAATAATTTTCTTTTTGTATTAATGTATATTAAAACAAAAGTATTAATTTAATAAATTGATTTAATAAAAGTAATATGTTCCTTTAGTGGACTTAGATTCAATCCCTAAAAATATTATTAATTATTGACAGATTTTTACTATCAGTAAAATCAGTTTTTTTTTTAATTAATTAGTTTTAAATTCCAAATAAATTTTAATATTTTCAACTCAATTTTTATTAAATTGTATGTTCTATTAAGTACTTATACTTAATTTTAATATGTTTGGATTAAATTTTTCTCGTTTTATATTTTTAATTATAGGAGGACATGGTTGTTATCTTGATTAGTCATCTTATCTTATTTATTTGTCTTCGTAGATTAAAGATATGAGATTTTGTGGTTAATATAAAATAATATTAATATTAATATAAAAATCATATGAGTTTTACTATTTTAATTGAAAATATATTGGATAATAAGATTGTTATGTTTAATTTTTTTTAAGAATAACATACAACGATGGATGAATCACGGTCGTTACCTATGACTGTGATAATTTATTGTTATCTAACAGGTTCTCATTAAAAAAATAATGAATGTCACACTTATTATGAATTGAAATATCATTTTATATTAACTATAAAACATCATGACAAGTTGAGACAAATAAAAAAGATGATGGAGTAAGATAACAATCATATCACACGCGGTAAATAAAAAAAAATAAACAAGAAAAATTTAATTGAAAAATATATATAAAAAAATTGATTCAATATAGAAAGAACTATTCAAAATATACAAATTTAGAAGTATAAAGTTAATTAAGTGTTTATTTATTTATTGATTCATTGAGAATCATGATGAGATTCTTTGCCTTTGGGATCTACCTTTAGGCATTTCCGCGTTCCATGGTGCAATGCGGCGAAATGGATAACGGAATATTAGTTTTCTTTAGAGCTCCACGCCCCTTGGGAATCCACTTGCCTTCAAAACTCTTACACAGTCAACTCCTTCTCCACTATAAAGCCACACCACACTCCTTCCTTCTTCTTCACAACACCACCACTTCAATTCCTATTCTACCTCTTCAATTCTGGTTAATCTTCCACAGTTGACAATATCAAATGGCAGAGATTGAGGGTTCTCCTGGAAGCTCCATGCATGGAGTCACAGGAAGAGAACAAACATTTGTAGCCTCGGTTGCTTCCCCAATGGTCCCCACGGACACCACAGCCAAATTTGCTCTCCCTGTAGATTCTGAACACAAGGCCAAGGTTTTCAAACTCTTCTCCCTAGCCAATCCCCACATGAGAACCTTCCACCTTTCTTGGATCTCCTTCTTCACCTGCTTTGTCTCCACCTTCGCAGCAGCCCCTCTTGTCCCCATCATCCGCGACAACCTCAACCTCACCAAAAGCGACATTGGAAACGCCGGGGTTGCTTCTGTGTCGGGAAGCATTTTCTCTAGGCTTGCAATGGGTGCAGTTTGCGACCTCTTGGGTCCACGCTATGGCTGCGCCTTCCTCATCATGCTCTCGGCCCCTACCGTCTTCTGCATGTCCTTTGTGAGTGATGCTTCCGGGTACATAGCGGTTCGGTTCTTGATAGGGTTCTCCTTGGCCACGTTTGTGTCGTGCCAGTACTGGATGAGCACCATGTTCAACAGCAAGATCATAGGGCTTGCCAATGGGACTGCGGCGGGGTGGGGAAACATGGGTGGTGGAGCCACTCAGCTCATAATGCCTTTGATGTATGAAATTATCAGAAGAGCTGGGGCTACTCCCTTCACTGCTTGGAGGATTGCATTCTTTATTCCTGGTTGGATGCATGTCATCATGGGGATCCTGGTCCTAACTTTAGGTCAGGACTTGCCTGATGGAAACCTTGGTGCCTTGCAGAAACAGGGAAATGTAGCTAAAGATAAGTTTTCTAAGGTTAGTGATCCAAGAAGATATATTTTTAATATCATTTTATTATAGGAGATATATGCCTTAACAAATTCCAGTGTTTATACTTTTCCATGAAGTAATGAATTTCAACTATTTGTTCAGGTGCTATGGTATGCCATAACAAATTACAGAACATGGATTTTTGCTCTCCTCTATGGGTACTCAATGGGAGTTGAATTGACAACAGACAATGTCATTGCTGAGTATTTCTATGACAGGTTAGTTAAGCACAAAGGCAATACATTTACATGCATTAACTTAATTGCTATTCTACAAAAATTTGTGTTTCAACCTTACATAAGGAATTAATTAATAATATGAAACAGATTTAATCTCAAGCTGCACACTGCTGGAATCATTGCTGCCTCATTTGGAATGGCAAATTTAGTTGCTCGACCTTTTGGTGGGTATGCTTCTGATGTTGCAGCCAGGGTGTTTGGCATGAGGGGAAGATTGTGGACCCTTTGGATCCTCCAAACCCTAGGAGGGGCTTTCTGTATTTGGCTTGGCCGTGCCAATTCTCTTCCTATTGCTGTCTTGGCTATGATTTTGTTCTCTATAGGAGCTCAAGCTGCATGTGGTGCAACTTTTGGTATCATTCCTTTCATCTCAAGAAGGTCTTTGGGGATTATATCAGGTCTCACTGGTGCAGGTGGAAACTTCGGGTCTGGCCTGACCCAATTGATTTTCTTTTCAACCTCAAAATTCTCCACTTCCACAGGTCTTTCCTTAATGGGGGCCATGATAGTGGCTTGCACTCTTCCTGTGACTCTTGTTCACTTCCCACAGTGGGGTAGCATGTTCCTACCTCCCACAAAAGATGTCAACAAATCCACTGAAGAATTCTATTACACCTCTGAATGGAATGAAGAGGAGAAAAAGAAGGGCTTGCACCAGTCAAGTCTCAAGTTCGCTGAGAATAGCCGATCTGAGAGAGGAAAGCGCGTGGGATCAGCCCCAACACCTCCAAATACAACTCCCACTCATGTCTAGCTTCATCAAGACTTCATCAAAGACAACTACAGAACAGTATTGAACTTCAAAATTCCCATATAACTGAAGCTTTTTCTAATAATTGTATGAGTTGAATATTCCACAATTGAAATAGAAAATTCCCATATAACTGAAGCTTTTTCTAATAATAGTATCAGTTGAATATTCCACAGTTGAAATGGAATCAATCAAAACAAAGTTGATATTATATATCATATTATCCAACTCAATTATTGTTCAGTTTTTAAAGAGAGTTTGACCTGTCTCATTTGATGACGCATAGAATATTCCACGAAACATTTAATAATCTGGTAAACCAGCATGCCAAAATTTATATGAACTATAAACTCTCTTATAGATCTTTCTGTCATTCTCTTTACTTGTTTTGTACGGTAAGTAATAAGTTTCGTATGAACATAATATAGAAATTATTTATTCAAGTCAGGGGTGACTTGTCTTTGGCTATGGGTGAGGGAAAAGAATGGTGGCCAACTAACAAATGTGTCGTTTGCTGTAAGCTACTTTACGCACCTTTCATTTTCAATGTCCAAATATCTGGCGCAAAAAACAAATATTCGCGTTTGACAACGTTAAAATTTATATAAATCTTAGTGACTTAGAATACATAAATTCATATTTCAACAATTAAAATTAAAATTTTGACAAAGAAAAATTAAAATAAATTTAAAGACTGCAAATATCTTTAAGTTAATGTATGCATGTACGTTTCTTTCCTTGCAAATTCTTCCAGCACCCACTACTTCCAAAAATATCAAAATTACCCTATATTTTTATTGACTTTTTTAAAAATCTAAAATGTGTAATCCGAAGACTTCCTTCCTAGATTATATAATTTGGGAGTTAATATTTATATTTTAGATTGTAAAATCAAAAATCCAAATTTATATTTTAGATTGTACAATTTAGAATACAATTTTTTTAGAAATAATTTTATTTTATTTTGGATTATTTAATTTAAAATTTAAATTTTCTGAAAAACTAACCAAGAAGGGTAACTAATATTTTTCGAAGTATAGAGGTGCAGGAAGAAATGCATGGAGGTGCATGAAGAAACACACTTCTTTCTTTCCCTGATTCAAGCCCAAGTTTAAACTGACATTATTGATCCAACATGATTGCCGGCCCAAAGAAAGAAAACCTACACCCCTGAGTAGGACACGTAACATACATATATTTTTTTAAAGTAAAAAATGATTTAATTTAAATATAAATATAATAATAAATTGATTTAAGTATGATAATAATAATTAATTTGAATATAATATCAGTTATGCTTAAATTTAATTCAATTAAAATAATTTAAATTGGATTGAATGGCTCAATTTTGGTTTATTTTTACTTTTGTTCTGTTAATGTTATGTAAAATATTATCTCAGCTCATACAAATTACCCACAGATAGAAAACATAATACTTTGAACAAACAATTCAGAATTCCAACATAAAAAATATATCATACTTTTTAATTAAATATTTGTTAATATAAAACACAAGAGTCATACAATTTTAAAGCCAACACAAACAATTTCCAAATTAATTCAAAACTAATAAACTATAACAATATTATAATAATAATTTGTGATTTAAACAAGGGTTTAATTTTCAATCGCTTTATATATACAAAAAAAAAATATTTTAAATCAATCAAAACTATTTTAAAGTATTTATTGTAAAATTTAACAAACTTGTTATACATGACAATATATATTATTATTGGATGATAGTTCAAAAAGCATTTTCATTGTTAATGCATTCTAGTCAGATTCATTAAATAAGAAGACCATAAAAAACTATTACATTAGAATTTCATAAATATACATTTATACGAGTACTATATATATTAAATGGATTGGAATTATGAGAACTACTCAGAAAAGAACTTTCTCAAATAACGTGAGGAAGTAAACAAAGCATCAGTTGATAAATTTAATAAGACATGTCTCTACACAACAACGTTTATAATTGTAGTGGTTGGAAATAATTAAATAGCAATAATAGAAAATTGAGCATAAATTGGAGTTAATTATGTTGGATTTACTTTGGTTACTGGAACCAATGTAAATGGAAAAAAGTGGATGAAAGCTTGAAGTATTACGCCATAAAGATTGCAATGAATTTGCAAGGTGCTTCACCCAACACAACAGAACAACCCTCCAAAAATTACACCCATTTATCCAATTCCCTGTTATTTATTATGTTGCTTTTACAAAGTTTTGGTTGGCATACCAATCACATATACTCGATAAGAATTTTTCATTTAATAATGAAATCAATAAAATTAAATATGTATAAAAAATGTTATTTAAAGTGAAGAGTGTTGCATTGATGAAAGTAGTGACACTTAGAATTGAAGAAGATGAAAGATGCAGTGCATTTGTTGAATGTGATAACTGTCGTGTATATTCTCTGCCCTCAAGCCATGAATTCTTCATTTAATTTTTTTTTGGATTCTATCATATTAGATTATTATTAAGAAGAAGAATATAAATTTAACTAATCATAAAAAAAAAAAATATATGAACTCATTTATATATTATAAAATAAGATTTTATAATGAGTAGTTTGATAGTGATCTGAGAGCTAATAAAATAAGATTTAATAAACTTTCACTATAATAGGTTTAATATAAAATCATATTTTTCATATATGGTTTATGCATAAATTTATTTTTGAAAAATTATCTTTATAATATAAAAGTTTTTAATTAAAATCATATTAAAAATACAATTTTTGTATAAATTATCTCGACCTTATTTATATTAAATTCATATTTGTCAAAAATAACTTATGTAAAATTTTACAAAAATTATATAGTTTATGGAAAAATTCTTTAAAATTAAATCATATTTTAAATGTACGATTTATCTAATTTTAAATTAAAAAATATATATCTACTCATTTCTAAAAATTATAATTAAAATTACATCGGTATGAGAAGAAAACCCGAAACAAACTCACTATTATATGGTATAATGTATACGTGTTGCTAACTTATTTTAACTTTTATATTCACATGAAAATTTGTGAGAACCACAACATGGAAATAAAAAAATTTATGCAAAACTTAAAAAAAAAACTATATACTGGATTCTAAAGAAAAATAAAACAACAAACAAAAAAACATAACAACTACCATCATTGTTAAACCTATCAAGAGAATAGGTTGAAGATCACATATGGACTAGATGATAATATTTCATTGTTTATAAGTGGTTGCAAATCTTATCTTATGAATCAATTTTATCGATTTTGTGGGGTTGAATGAGGTTTAAAATCTACTTTATAATATGGTATCAGAGATTTTTAAAACTTATCATAACACGTGTTTGTTGAACTTATCGTGTCACTCGTTATCGAATCATTATTGAACCACTCATAATATATTATTCCATGCTGTCACTCTCAATGCTATTGATGTTTTGGAGAATACGTCATGTGTGAAAACTATTCCCACAATTCCCCACCAGACCATTTAATGACTATTATAAATTTTTACGAACTATCAATGTTTTTCAGTTGCCGCATGCTTGAGCTTTTCTGCACCATTCTAGAAAGAAGAAAAATCCATCCTCCAAAATCATGTTAGACGTTTTTTGTTTTCTTTTCACAAAGGAGTGTAAATAAATATGACTTGGTAGAAAAAAAGGAAAAGAAAAAGAAAAGTGTAATTAAAGACGACAAAGATTCGTTGAGGTTATTAGATTCGGAGAGGGAGAGGGAGCGGAAGCAGTGACATGTTTCGCGTGAGAAAAGTAAATTTGGGTTCTGAATATTTCTGAACCATTTGTCGCTTTTACGCAATAACGAACCCGTGGGGGTGCCCATTTCATAATAAATATGTAACCTCTAATATACATTTTTCAAATTTTATATCACCTTTTTCTATATTTAATAAATAAGTCTCAGCCTTTTTTTTCAAGGGATTATTTTGTTTAAACTAAATTAAAATTTTATTATAAATAATATAAAGTTTTCTTCAAATATTTAACATATTCAAATTATAAAGTTAAAATAACTTCGTATTTACTTGAGGATTTGTTATTCAATCACCTCAAGTGGAAACTGTTCTCTTCCATCCATTTAACCGGTTGATAAATTTATTGAGTTTTCGAATAATAAATAAGAAAGATTTTTGTGAAGGACCATGTATATTCTGTGTGGTAGAATATTAATTCCATTTCTTTTTACTTTTGGATAAAGTAGTTAAAGTACAGGAGCAGCACGCAACCATGTCTATTATGTTTCAAACCAAACATCACCAATTGTTCCTCACTCTTTCAATTAATTAATTTTTTTCTGATAAAAAAAAATGGTCTCACTTGTTAGTAGGAAAGTTAGATATTTCACACATATATTTTGGCTTGGAATCATTATATGGAATCTCATGTATCAACATTTTCTAGTTGTTGTTCTTCACTCCAAATTCAACTTAATGTTATTTTTCTTTGCAAAACTATTACAAGAAAAAGGTCTAACTTTAATTGAAAAATGACATTAAAGATACAATAACAGGATGTTTAGTCTTATTTTCATTTGAGGAATAATTTTTTGGTAATTATTTGAATTTATTAAAAATTAGAATGGCTGCTGAAAATCCTATACCAAATTACAACTAGAGAAAAAATATTTTTTTTTTAAAATTGAACAATTTTGATATTATATGGTCAACTCATAATTGTAAACTATTACAATTGACAAATCTACACCAGATTATAATTAGAAAAAAAAATTGTTGAAATTGGGTATAATTTTAAAATTATATCACTACAAGAAAATCATTAACTAGTAATAAAGTTTAGAAATAAAAATAATTAATCACTATATTAACTAAATTATATACTAGTTTAGATATTAGAAAAATATTGATATCTAATGTAGTTTCTATCATTAATAAAATATTATAAAATAATTTCTAAATTAACATCTAAATTAACTACCAAATTTTATATACTAATATTTCAGATTCTAAATTAGTCCTCTAAAAGACTATAGAGACTAATTTAGAACATAAATAGTTAGTTAGTAGTTAAAATCTTGATAGCTAATTAGATACCAATTTATAAACTAATTTATAAATTTTTATTAATAATAGAAACTATTTCAGATATCAATAATTTTTTAGTTTATAAAGTGATCTCTAATTTAGTCAATATAAGTATTAATTATTTTGGTTTCTAAAATTAGTTTTTATTTAATGATTTTCTCGTAGTATATTGGTCAAATCACATGATAAACTATTCGAGTTTGTAAATTTATGCATTTTAATGTGTAATTGTGTAATATTTTCTTAAAAATTAAATGAAAATTATATTAAAGGGTGTAAGAGAATAAACTTTGTTTAATATGTAGAAATCATCAGTTTTTCATCTAAAATTGGTGGAATTCATGTATCATTTTCTTTATTCATTTAATTATAAGATGACTTATTCACAAATGGTTTGTAGATAGGGGGCAAACGGCCAACCCAAAAGAAGATTGTTTTGGTTTTCTTAATATATACCAACCAATTTAATGGGAGCTACGACTAACTTTCTTAATCGTCTTCAATTCTTACTGCAACTCATCAACCGCCATGAAGAAAACGCAAGAAACTTTTTAACTACATTATTATGCAACCATTAATGTTCCTTAAATGCGTTTCCCAATTCATTGACAAACCCTGCATTATTTTACTGCTTTTCATCTCACAATGGCGAAAGGTTGGGTAAATAAATAAGTTGGAATTATCATAAACTAGTAATAATAGGGGAAAAAATGGTTTGGTGCAATAACATGAACTCACGAGCTTCCTCACTTGCTGCAAAGACCAAACGTGCACCCACCTCGCCAACTCATGACAGCCCCAAATAATAGCATACCAATGAGCTATTCACGTGCCTATTTAAGGCCCTTAGATTGCAACCCTTTGCACCAATTCAACCATAAAACCTTTTCTTTCTTCACAGTCTCAAATCAGAGAGTGAGTATCAAGCTATACAACTTCAAAAAAATTCAAATGTCTACTACACAGTTTTCCCTTCTTGCCATTTACCTTCTCCTTTCACTAAACTCTCTTGGCACAACCATGGGTGGAAGAATAATTCCCCCCAGTGCTCCAAGCACAGTTACGAGGCCACTAGTTTCCTCAGAAGTTGAAAACTATGTGAAGCCGCAGCTGATCAACCACAAGCAGAAAGCCTTGCAAGGAAGAGAAGTGAAGGGTTGCTTGCCGAAAGGTTCAAGGCATAACTCGGCTCCTAGCAGATTCGTTAACTACAAGACTCTTGGCTCTGGTGGCTGCTCCAGAATGCATTCTGGGAAGCATTGAATTCAAGATTTTCTTGAGCATATTGGGAGAACATTTTTGTATATGGGTTTTCAAGAGTGGTTGAAACATGAAGATGAGAGAGGAGAAAATCACTTATGGTTTCACTTTGCTTTTTATGATGGATATATTCTAAGGGTTGCAATTTTGAACGATGTGCATGGGAAGGTGAAGATGATCTGATGCGTGTATACATAGGTGAGACATTACCCAAACTGGAGAAAGAATTATGATATTTGTTTCTTACTGTGAAATGCTTAGGATGTGATGTTGAGTGATTAGTTTGGTTGGTTGGAAGCATAAAATGAAAGTAGGAGATAGCAAGTATAGTGATATGGCTATGGTGGTGGTGTAGTTTTGTAGAAACAGAAAAACATCTACGTTTAGTGTGATATGTAGTTAAATTTTGTATTATGAATGGATATATAATGTCCTTTCGATTTTCTGCTACTGCTTGAATTTCATTTCCTGCTTCTATTCAAACATCATCTAAACAACTATAAAAATCTTGATACCAAAAAGGAGTATTCACTATGGGAAGTCTTATATTTATTTTCTAAAATTTTCTCAAGTTGCATCATTAATTAATTAATTAATTAAATTATGTAAATGAAAGTTAATATTTAAAAATATAAAAATTTATAACATTCAAAAAAATGATAACATTAAAAAACAAAATTGATAATATTAAAAAAATGGATAACATTAAATAAAACAAAATTTATAACATTAACAATTATTACTATAAAATATTATATTAACATGTAAGCTGGAATAGCTCAGTTGGTTAGAGCGTGTGGCTGTTAACCACAAGGTCGGAGGTTCGACCCCTCCTTCTAGCGTTTTCTCACAATTTTTATTTTGTTAAAATTTTTAATTGCCTAAGTTTTTTAAAAAATAACTCTTATTTTCAAGAACGATTTAAAAGAAAATCAGGTATTGAAATACACTTTAGCTAAACAAAGTTATTTAAAGTACTATTTAAAAATAATAAAACATAGAAGTCATGTTTTGAGAAAAAACATTATTTATCCACGTTTAGCCTTTAACTTAAATTCGTGTTTGTAAATATAATTTTATTTATTTTAAAGTTTTACATACAAAAACAATTTGCCTATGTTAAATTTATCGATTTTAATAAACTTAATGTAAAATTGCATTTTTTTTGGATAAATTTTCCCAGTAGTAGGTAAATATAACCCGTATTGAATAATAAATTATAAAGGCAATAGAATCAACTCCCAAAAAAATAAGGATTTGTTTGTTTTGAGAAAACATTTTTTGCTTTCATTTCCTGTTTAAAAAATAAACTAAAAAAAGTTTATATTCTTTTGATAAATATATTATTTATTCCTTACCTGATACTTACAGATGATTGAGAAATCATTATACACTTTTAAGAAGCCATTTTTGTCTATGTCTCTACCCACCTCATAGCTTTAGGAGTATTCATAGTATTAGGTTTTATAAAATTTTAATTATAACTGTAAACAGTTTTATAATGAGTTAGTAAAAAATGGTTATGAAAACAGTTTTAAGATAATCAGTTAATTAAAATTGGTTAGACAACCTATGAAGGACCATTTTTATCATTAATTGTTGATTTGAGAATTGAGTGAAACCCACAAAAGTCAAAATGAAGAATTCAGAGTCTCCAAATGTTTAATTAAGGTTGCTCTCTATTTCAATAAAAATCATGTCGTGTTTGACAAGGTGATTTGATATGGGCCGTTTCTTCCTTAAACTCCATAGTTTTCTTGACACCTCATAAATCAGAATAAAAAAATATTTTATTTTAAAAAATAAATTTTGGATAAGAAAAAGTATTTTATTTTTAAAAAATAAATTTTAGATTTCATAATTTGAAGATGTATTTTTTTATATTTTTTCAAATTGTATAATCTAGAAAGTATTTTCAGATCTAGAAATAATTTTTGAATTCTAATTTAGAACTTTTTTTAAAAGAAAAATATATATATATATGTTAGATTAGAGAATTAAGAAGGTATTTCCAAATCCATAAATAATTTATGGATTTTATAATATAAAGATACTTTCTAGATTTCATAATTTATAATATTGTTTTAAAAAAAATTATTATAAATTTGATAGATTATAAAATCCGAAAGATATTGAAAATACCTTTTCTTTTGGGATCAGTCATTTTGAAATGAAAAATATCAATAGAATAAAGGTAGTTTATTCTTGCATTCTTACATTTTTCTTCCTGCACCCCCACAATTTTATAAATCTCAAAACTGACCTCTACCTGTTATTTAAATTCAGATCTGCGAGTGTGTTATGGATTCATCAATCCAGAAGTAAATCATGTTTCTTTCCAGATGAGGGGGTGTTTCAGAAGCAAAGTTTGCATAAATTGTTGATTTCTTGATTGTTGAATTTGGAAGCCTAATTTTTATTACGAATTGGTGAATCCAAAATGATTTTTTTCAATTATGGATTTCTGAATCCGGAATGCATATTTTGAATTACGGATTGGCGGATCCGGAATAAACGTACAGTTTTATGTAGGGACAGTTTTGTCTTTGTGCAACCTTGTGGGCTGTAGGAAGAAAAATGTAGGGGTGCAGGAAGAAACATAATATTTTTAATATTTTGAAAATTACGGAATCCACAAGAAGTATAGAGGTGCAGGAAGAGATACCCTTAAGCATGTGGGCCTTTAATTTTAGAAGCCCAAACCGTAGTATACTGCTGGACTCGGTCTGTCTTACTCCATGGATCAGCACAACAAAAGTAAAAAAGGAAACAAAAAAGAGCTTTTGTTGAATACAAATAATTAAAAAGGTATACCATAATACCATTATCAAGAAAAACATTTAAATTGAAATAGGTTTAAATCTTGTGCTACTAAAAAAATAGGTTTAAGTTCATAACATTTAATTAATCTTATATATAATAAAATTGGTAATTTTTTTATTTTAAAAACTAAAAATAAGCAGAAATGCCATAAAAATCAAAACTAAATGAAGGAAGGTCAAAATATATTTAAACATTTAAATTCTACACACATTTTGTTATGATAAGTGATTATTATCATGTACTGCAATGATTGCTAAGGTGTCATAACTTTTGCTTAAAATATAAGTTTTTTCCCATGAAAAGCTTAGGGAATAAGGTAGGAATACTTTGCCAAAAAAAAAAAGAAATAAACTCGTCCAACAAATTATGACAATGATAATGATTCATGGATATAATTAACGTCTCATATGTCACGGATTCAATGTTTTATCTTATCGCTGTCATAGTTTATATTCCTTTTTTCTCAAGAAAATTTCCTCCCAAAGAATTTTTAAGAAAAATATATATTTTTAAATAAGAACTAATTTAGGTAAAGACTAAAATAAATAAATAAAATTATATGAAGGTATTTCAATAAATTACTTTTTACATACACTAATTCGAACCAAAGAAAAGTTTAGTTTCATTTTTATTTTTTTTCTCTAAGATAAATTCTAAATGAGTTTGATATCATATTAAGTGGATTTTAAGTCTAACAAAATTTTATAAAATCATGTGAGATTTATACTAATTTATATACTATGAAATGCTTTTATTTTTAGTCAATGTGAGATCTCCAATAGTTATATGTAATCACGTGTCTTTTTTTTTCATTTAGTTCAATAAAATTTAAAGGGGAAAGACCAACACTACTAAAAAATCACTAAATAACAACCACATTTTAAAACAAAAAATAATTAATCACTATATTGACTAAATTATAAATAATTTTATAAATTAAAAAAATTATTGATCTCTGAAATAGTTTTTATTATTAATAAAAATTTATAAAATTATTTCTAAATTGATATTTAAACTAGTTATCAATTTAGAAATTATTTTATAAATTTTTATCAATAATAGAAACTACTTTAGATGTTGATAATTTTTTTTAATAGACTTAAATTATTATGGAATTGTAGTTTTTTTCTTTATTTGCAGCAATTTTTTAATGTAATTTCATAACTTCTTCTGCTAGAATCTGAACTAATGAAATAAATAAAATTGAATATTTTTTTAATATATATATATATATATATATATATAATATAACGTGATAGAAATATATACATTTCAACTAATTTGTATAAATTTCTTAATAAAATTATATTTGACCATTAATCCTATGTTCTTTTATAAGTGTACCGTCTTAAATATGGGGAGTCCATAATTGATTAAGTGTAAAGATGTTTCATGATAGTGCTAAGAAATTAAAAGTCTAAGTGTCAGTTATTTAGGTGTTGAGTTTTTTTGTCAAATACATTCTTTGGGAAACTACTACATCGATTTTCATGGGATTGTCGTACCCAAATCTAGTGTAATTAGCAAGAATGACAATTTTACTATCAAAATTTTGAAAGATTCAGCAATAATTAAATATTTAAATTTTCCAAAAAATATTTGATTATAAAAAGATTACGGATTTAATAGAGTGAGAGGAGTTTTTTTTATGGTACTCCAAATCTTTAACCTCAATAATTAGTTTTCTAATATCCGAAAATTTATTCTCAAAAGGATAATATAATACAACTTTCTCTGAACTGTGTTCAACACAGAAATGGAGCCACACATTGCTTAATTCTGTGATTCATATTCTTTTGGTGCAGTAATTCAATTTGGATTAATACGTGGCTAGAACTTGTTCGGTGCCAATTAGTTGGTTAATTCAGAAATTGGAATCAACCATTACTTTGCTTTATTAATTTTGGTGAACCCTAAACCCTAAATAATGAAATTTTATAATTGAAATTTTCTAATAAGTTAATAATCAATATTTATAAAGCCAAATTGTGCTCCCTTTACAAGATTTATCTTACAAGCGTTCATTTTTTTTTTTGTTTCGTTCTGAATTGGAGGTGGCGCAACATTAAATGTAGAGTTAGAATTTTGGTGTTACAAAATTAAAACTTCCAATGCCTTGTGTAACCTTTTTTATACCAACGGAAAACAACATCCACACAATTAGTTTGCCTTAAATATATTGGAAATTTATTTATATATTTATTTTTTAAAATGATTTATAAATAGTGAGTATTCATAAATTTCAACATATATTATCAAAAAATGTTTCTTGGGATATATTTTTTTATTTTTTATTAAGTTTACTATTTGGTAGGAGAGATAACATTGGTATACTCGCACGATAATAGGTGGTTTGAGGTTATGAATCATTCGAAAGCTACGATAGTAGGTGGTTTAAGGTTGAGTATTATTTGAAAGCTACGATAATATGTGGTTTGAGGTTGTGTATTATTCGAAGGCTAGTTAGTCTGAGTTCATGGTGAAGACTTTGTTGGTGGTGCACATAAGTAGCTACATAGATAGAAACTTCTCCCTGACTGGAGTGTTGATCGATCAGCCTTGATCTTGGTACTGTCAGTCGACTATTCATTGGTTGATTGTTCTGCCTACATTTTGATGCTTATAGTCAGCTATTAACAGGCTTGACCGTTTATCGATAGGTTTAACCGTTCAACATGAATCACAACACTTTCGGTTGACTATTAACAAACTTTTGACTGTTCGACCTAAATTCTAACATTGTCAATCAACTATTCTTAGGCTTGACCGCTTAGTCTTGAACCTAACATTGTCGGTTGACTATTAAGAGACTGGTCGATCAAACTTAATCCCAACATGTTGGTTAAGCATTAAAAGGTTGATTGATCAACCTCAACCATTGAAAATTTAAACAAGTGGAGCATCATAAAATAGAATCGAGCAGTTTCTCAATGAATACACAATTTTTAACATTATCATATATTAGACTCAACTTATGAAAATGGGTGATATAATATTTTCATGCACTACCATGATAGAGTAGGCACAACTTATATCACAATTTATTTCCAGGTTTTTCACTGGATTTTGCTTACTTGACTCTAGGCTGGAGTTATGTATTGTCCCGAACTTGGGGTTTCGTCCATAATTGATCAAACATCTGGGGTAGGTGAAGGCAACTTGACCTCTACCCAGTAAGTTGGCAACTAATGACTCCCTTTAGTGGTTTTGTTTTTGGTTAGAGGAGACTACTTATGGGATCCTCATATTCAAACTTAGTGTCATCGACAAGAACAACAAATTTGTTACCGAAATTCTACAAGGTTGAGCTACAACTAAATCCTTAACATAAAGATATTTGATTATCAAAATATTAAGGATTTAATAGAGTCAAAAGAAGAGTTTATTTACTCCAAATCTTTAACCTCAATAGTTGTTTGATAGTACTCGAGATTTATTCTCAAGAGAATCTAATCCTATAAATATAACACAACTCTAACCTAGAAGATGACACTTTCACTAACTCACGATCATTACTTTGAACTAAAACCATAAGAAAGAAAAAAAAAAACTAAAGGAAAAAAAAGACGAGATTGAGTGAAACATATGATTGTTGATTTTTAAAAAAGTGGAAATAAAGTATCATTTAAAAAACAATAAATTGATCAAATCAAATAAAGTAATTTTATAACTATAAAATCATGTATGCATATACATGTGTTATAAATAAAATTAAAATATACACAATTTAGAGAAATATAAGTTTCCTTTAGGCGATTTTTATACTTGTTTTTGAGTAAAAAATAAAACATGAACAATGAAAAAGTTTCCTTAATATAGAAAATGTAAAAAAATTACATTTCAATAAGATACATCCAACGATAATGTACAGACCCAACAATTTTAGTCTCATACGCTAGATGTATGGATAGATAAACCATTATGACAAAAAAAATGGAGGAAAAATCCTCTCCAATTCACATAGAATTAAGGCAATTTCTACATCAAATGATTCAAACTCCTCAATTATGATGACTTTAGAGCATAAAATTTTGAAGAAAGAACTTAACTTCATTAAAACTCTCGTAACTTCTTTTGACAAAACTTTTTGAATTGCTACTTTTAGCCAATCTTGCATCAATATATGAAAATCATGACTTTTTAGTCCAAGAATTTTTGTTTGTTCAAGATTAACACATCTAGAAACATTGGTACCATAACTTTCTGGAACTTTCACTCCTTTTAGAACACGACAAAAGATGTCTTTTTCTTTTACCAAAAGTGAAAATTTTGCATGTAGAAGGAATACCTTGTTTGGTCCTATATTTATAGAATGAAGGCGGGTTCTCAAATGCTCCTTTGGTTTCCTTTTTATATTCAATAATGTTCTTATTACATTTTCACATATATTCTTTTCAATATGCATGACATCAACATTGCGACGAAGTAGATTAGTCTCCTAATATGGCAAGTTAAAGAATATTTTTTTTGTCCATGGATCATGTATCTTTCTTTTCTTTTTATGAGCATTTTTTATATAATCTAAGTAGCCAAGAAGATGACCAAGGACTCAAGAGACAATTCACACCGAGAGCAGTCATCTCAGCAATCAAGCCAAGACCCCACCAAAGATCAGACGGACCTCACTAGAAGAAGAAATGGGCATAGACCAGAACACCAAATGTTTTTTCTTCTGGTCTTTTTAAAAGACAAAAACATGTTTGTAAAAAAATTGGGCTCACTTTGGGGTCCAAATAACAAAATAGGCTAGAATAGGTTCACATAGCATAAAAGGGAGTGTACTTAGCAAAATGGACTTGTACCAAGCCCACTTTTTCAAGACAAGGCACTTAGAATTAAGGTTTTTAACCTACCTTCTAAAAGATGTGCCTAAAGGTGCAGTTTTAACCACGGTCAACACCCTAGGCAACCCTCTCCCTTTGTCCATTTTACCTTTCCCCATGTTTCCCTTAAAGGCACTCATTCCTATAAATAAGGTGTCTTGCCTCATGTATTCACAACTTGAATTTGAATAGTAAAGAAACTCTACAGGAGTGATTTTGTGAGACTTGTAAGCTCATGTTGGGTCTTATCTTGGGTGGGTATCTCAAATGGCAGCTCAAGTTATTTTGGTCTTATCTTGGATGAGTAATATCTCAAGTGACGGCTCTTGCATCATTCATCTTTGAGTTCCCCTGCTCCAAGTGGCGTGACTTCCTTTATTCTCATAAGATCTCTTCATCCCTTCCTCTTTTATCTTTTATTTACGCCTCCTTCCATTCCATACATGTCTTCTTCTAATCTTTAATTTTGTTATTTACTTTGTTCGTCTTCTTTAATTGTTCCTTGTCTTTAATTCCGTTGCATCATTTGTCACCTTATAATTGTCTTTTCTCTTTGTCATTCTGAAGTAACTTTCACACTTACTTACCACTTGGTTAAGTTTGTGTCCAGTGAGAATCTTCTTAGGGTTCTCACCATAATTGCTAAATCAAAAATATTAAACAAAGAGCAACCAATAAAATGTGCAATCCTAAAATCAACTCACATCAATTTCCAAATACCTTTTTTTCTATCACCTAATATATCCAATATGTTAGACCATGTTAATGGAGTAGGTATTCCTCTCAATTCTTGGGTACCATCAAAACACTTCTTATCTTTTCGCACTTATGTTTTGAGTTTAACCATCTTCGATGACACATATAACACATCTTTTTACTATTGTTTAAGTACCTAGAGCATATGTGGTAGTTACATACGAGCATGCCAATTTTCCACTTGTACTCCAACCTAATAACATAATATAAGCAAACAAGTCACTAATAGTCCAAAGTAATGCAACATGTGTCTGAAAAAACTGTTTGCTAGAAGCATCATAAGTTTCAAACCCTTTCTCCTGTTGGGAAAAACGGGTAATTTTCCCACTAAAACAGAACCCTAACAGAGCTACCCGACAAATAATATTGAATAAATAAAGCGGAATAATAAAAGAGATAAAGAGGAAAAAACACACCCGAAAA
>Ga0123342_1003155_pt1 | contig 26751 bp, 8 predicted proteins | sample Turbeawhitnodule_FD_89960 | JGI IMG/M metagenome (GOLD analysis project Ga0123342, IMG submission 89960) | Root nodule microbial communities of legume samples collected from Mexico - Turtle bean Mexico white nodule | ecosystem: Host-associated > Plants > Roots > Nodule | place: Mexico: Nepantla...
AAAAAGAGAATATACTCTAAAGACTATAAAAAATTTATAAATAGATATATATATATATATATATATATATATATATATATATATATATATATATATATATATATATATATATATATATATATTGAAAGTGCCCTACAAAATGAAGGTTGCAGAAATATTTTGATCTAAACGACCCTACCCTTCTCTGGAGAATCAGATACTCCAAATGGCCAATGATATTGGTGGGGTTTGGTTTCAATTGGAAAGTCCAAATATAGGGTTGAAAGTCCAAAGTTTAACTTTTTTTCTTTTCTTTTAGTTAAATATTGTGGAACTTACAATATGAAGAAGAAAGTGTGCATATTAGGAAGCAAAGGATTTTAGGAAAGTATGATTTTGAAGTTATATAATGTGTAAAAGTGAGTATCAATTTTAATTATCTTAGTTATTATCAATTGAGTTTATTAATTTATTTATTTATTAAGTTATTAAAAAATTTGTATTGTTCATTTGAGTTCTTGTTATTTAATTGTTTTTACTATGTAACGGTTATCTTAGTAATGTGTATGTTATCTTATCATATCTTTCTAATGTAAGATTTTGTAGTTAATATAAAATGATAAATTATTTTTATTACTTTCATTAAAAACATGTTAGATAACAAGGTTTTATTCTTTTGTCATCACCTACAACAACTAAGGGATAGTGTTAAGTGACAAAGGTCATCATATTTCCAATGATAGTTGTCGTCATTACCATTGATATAGGTAATAATGACACTACTTTGTTATCCAATCCATTTTCAATTAAATGAATAAAATTACTTCTCATTTTACATTAATCACAATATCATTTTATATTAGTCACAAAACCTCATATTCTTAACATGTAAAAACAACTAAGCAAGATGACGAGACAAGATAATAATAATGTTATCAAATTAACGAAAAATTTAAACGACATACAGTATTTTGAAAAATATAAAAATTTTACAACCAAAAAAAATAATTCAAAATAACCAAATTTAGGAGATATTTGAAATTTAATTAAACTAAAAAATAATAAATAAAAAACCATTTTGACTTCTAACTTTTTAAATGACAGAAATTTAACAACTAAATAATGATAAAATATTAAATTATTAAATAAAAATTAATAAAAGTTGTACCACCGATTGATCGGATGACCGAATGGCCGAAGACCTCCCGACACACTTAAATTCAAATAACATCATAAAACGTCATTTGGTTAATAATAAGTCTATAAAATATGTGAGGATTCATGACTACAAGGATCCAACCAAAACATACAAATAACATAGATAAACAAGTGACACGGATAATTTTTCAATTCTCATACTAACTCAAACATCGAAGTATCTTTGCATGTTCTCCCATAATTCAGTAGTAGGGATTGAAAGACTAAAAGATTGTTGAACCTTTAAGCTAAGAAGACCAGAGAAAAAAAGTCACCCTATGAGAAATCGACTTTGTAAGAACAAAAATATTTATAGGATGGTGATATAATTTCGTTGTTATAGTATTATTGTCCAATAAATAAATCACGTATTTCTGAAAAATAGTCATAAGTTTATTATTTTAAGTTTTTTATTAAAAATTGTATTTTAACGTTTTACATAAAAAAAATATTCATGACACGTTAATGGCAAAAAAAATTGCTATATCTCTGGAAAATCCAACAGAAACATCGTATAGGTCTAAGTAGTATTTCATCCTTCCTCTTTCATTTTTAAGCTTTCTTCAAAAGGTTATTTATTGTGGGATATCCTCATTCATGTAGCTGATAGCACTTCACTTTTCTGTCTTTTGATTAACTTTCAAAAGGTTCACATTTTATCTTTTGATGATTCAGAAGATTCAAAAGGTAACAAACACATGGAGGGAAAGTTGAAAATTTCAAATATCACAATGAAGGGGTCAATAAGAAGTGAAAAAAAAAACGATGCGATTGGTGCTAGGATTGTACATATATACTTAATTTTCCTTTAAAGCATGGAATTGGATATCTTTTTAATGCTAAATCATGGGTACGCAAAAACAAGTTTATTTCTAAAAAAACTCAAATCAAATCAAACTGTATTATAAAATAATTCAGTTGGAGTTAACTAATAAAATAATTTACTTAAACTTAATTACATTAAAAGAACGATTTGGTTCAAACTAAACTCTTTCTAGAGAAATTTATTTTAATCTTTTTTGTCCAATTCAATTTTGGTTGCCACACGAACAGATATGGTTGGAGAGTTTTTAAAAAGCTGAACCACTTTAAAAACAACAGTCTACTTGAATTATTATTTTTTTCAAACAACTCACTTTTTTTATTCAGTGTGGTTTGGTTCAGCTATTAAAAGGTTTGGTTTGGTTTTTTTCTAACCACCCTAATCAAAATCACCTACTAGTGAAAATTATATGAATCAATCTATCTTTCACTGCTTTTTGGGTTGTGATTATATCTGTGTGAATGATTTTCATCTTTCATTTATGTCAAACTTTCCACTTGCTTGTTACACTTTTTTTTATCTTTCTCTTTAACATGTTGTCTTTATGTCAAAGGCCACACTGATTTTTTTACATATCATATAAAAATATAGTTTATATAAATATATTATTAAGTAATTTAGATTCAACTAATGTCATTAAGTATTTATAATTCAATAATTAAAAGCTATTTTATATTTTTTTAGTTTTGAACAAGTAATTTACAAGAGGTATATAATTCATAATTTCTAAAGTAGTTATACTTTTGTCAAACATAACTACTCTCAAGTATAATAAGGGAAATAAAATAAAATAAACTATAATGTCATTACTTATTATACTCTCAAGTATTCTAAATTTGATGACATGCACTCATTACTTATTATAAATTTAAGACGAGTTGGAATTAAAATTAGTTGAAAGTTTACTTTAAGTAAAAGTAAATGATACATAAGTAAATTGAAACTTACCAGTGATATGAGTCACCTTTGTCTTGAAAGTGATATCATATGAGTCACCTTTGTTGTCCGCATTGTTATTTCAATCAACGACTTTGCCTGCATTATTTAACCATTTCAGGATGTAATCTAGAATCAAAAAAGTTCCAACGAATCCTACTGAATCCAAACAGTTAATCATAAGTGGGGTGTGGGGGCTTAGCAAATTGGAAAAATACGCCATGCATTTTAATTTTGTTATATCCAGGATCTGACCCAAGCAGAAAAAATAATTAGAAAAGTGTTTTTTCATGTGATGGCTAGAAAGACAATGATGATGACAGTAATTTACATCTTATCTTTGTATACGTTGGAAGGGTTTTAGTCAAACTACATCCTAAAGAATTGTTATTCTAAAGGATAAAGTTGGATATTGCTTTTTGACATAGTAGTCTTTTTTAGTTTTTCCAATGAGAATTCAGATTAAAGTAACTTAATAAGCTTTACTCCTTTAGTTAAATTATGAAACTTATCTCTTAATTACTTAAATTTGTTAGCTTTCTAAAAATATATTGTAGAAATCAAGCTAAATATAAAAAAGGATGAGAGAGAATTATAATCGTATAACTTCTTAAAAAATGCAGTGAATGATAAAAAAAGTCACAAGCAAGTTATGTAACAATTTAGATCACTTTTAGGAGTTTGTATCTTTTTCTATTCTTAGTCAATTGGTAATTATTATTCATTGTACGTATAGCATTTAATGAATTTTTTCTTCTTTAAAAAGTAATGTTAGATGTCACTTTGTCCTCTTGAGGTGCAAAGTGGACCATGGTAGCAAGTGATCACTAATCTTTATCTTTTGTCTTGTAATTTAGCTGTTCCTTTATTTTTCATGATACTTGAATTCATCATTCCATTTGGAAAGTCGGTTAATCCGATTATGGAAGACTTTAGATAGAATATGGTTTAATAAACTATTTTATCATATTGGAGATAAAATTACTAAATGAAAGATACAATAAAGCTACACCTTTCAATCTATTGAAGTGGAGAAAAAGTTTTTTTGTTAAAATAAAAAAAGAGTAAACACATTCTTTCCTATCTTAATTCCAAAGTTGCATAGTCTCGTCCAATAATCCTTATAAGAGTCAAACCCATAGCAAAATCAAAAGCACCCTTATTCAGTAATTTTTTTTAATTCCATATTTTTAAATGTATATGTCAATAGAGATAATAAGAGAAAAGGAAAGAAACTTTATTCTAATAGAAAATCTAACGTGATAAAAAAATTAAAAATATTATAATGTACAAGAGTTAGATATGTTAAACAGAAATGAATATAATTGTTATAAAAATGCAATATAGACTCTCAAACTCAATTTAGATTTTGACATTTTTCTCCTTTTTTATAACTGTATTTTCATAGCAAAAAGTCATAACTAAGTTTGAAAATTTGAGATCACCCAAATAAGTTTTATTTCTCTCAATCAAGTTTTCTTCATTCATATGACCAGAAATTAAATTCTTATAACATATATAAGTAACTCAATTATAGACAAGAATGAAGAAATCGATTTCTTAATAAATTACACTATCTCAAATCTTGTTCACTACAAAAACTCAATTTATACCTTAAATAAATAAAGAATATGTAAGTATAATAAATAATGTGACTTAATAAGAATAAAAATAAAAATATCAGTTATGTTCATTATAGGAATATTTGGAACAAGAAACCCTAAAAATATAAGTAAATGGTGAATGATCGCAGGAACGAAAACATGATTAAACGAGCCATCCCCTCTTAACTTTACCAGGACCAAAACCCCACATAAACAACAGAAAACAGTGTTTAATGAAAAGGTTTAGATGCAAACAAACAAAACAAACACAGCTATCACACACCCAGATAATAAAAAAAGCAAGACAAACTAGAAAAACAAGAAAAAGAGGAATGGACATCACCACCACACCAAAACTCTTACACCACTCACTACTTCTTCTTCCACACCAAAACCCCTTCACACTTCGCCACCCTTAAACCCAGCACCACCACCGTTGTTTTCTCAAATAAAGAAAACAACACATTATATATTTTATATAAATTAATTTCTATATGTACTCGTAGCATTACGAGTATAGTATACGGTATACGCGCCAAAAAATGGGTTGCACGGCATCGAAACTGGACAACGAGGAAACCGTGATGCGCTGCAAGGAGCGGCATCGTTTAATGAAAGATGCTGTCTACGCGCGCCACCACCTCGCGGCAGCGCACTCCGACTACTGCCACTGCCTCCGCCTCACCGGCTCCGCACTCTATAACTTCGCCGCCGCCGAACCCCTCGCAGTCGCCGATGACACCCCTGCCGTACTCCTTCACAAAACCACTACAAATTCCCAACCGTCACCACATCCTCCTCCCTCCGCCGCCGCCACCTCCTCATCAAGCCCTAAACTCCCTCGCATAGTGACCTCCGGCGTCACGCGCCGCCGTCAACCGCCGTCGAGACTCCCTCGCGTTCTCTCCGAATCGAGCATGTGTTCCTCGCCGCGAAGCGAGTATTCGAACTTCTTCCCAACCACTCGACAACAAGCTCAACCCGCACCTACTTCACAACTGCCACACCCTCCTCTTCCCGCCGTCACGTGCCGCCGCAAACCGCCACCGAGGCTCCCTCACATACTCTCCGAATCGAGCCTCTTCTCCTCGCCACGAAGCGAATACTCGAATTTCTTCGCTACCGCGCACCAAGCTCAATCCACGCCTACTTCGCAAACCTCTTCCGTTTGGAATTGGGAGAACTTACACCCTCCTCCTTCTCCTCCAGGCTCCGATTACTTCCTCCAACGCCAAAACCACAAACCGCAAACGCCGAATTCTGAAACGTCGGAATCGGAATCTGAATCTGAATCCATGTACAACCCGTTCCGTTCGAACTCTCAACGCAATCGCAAAATTGATAACAGTACAAACGTGGATTCACATTCACAACAACAAAACACAGAACCAGAGATTTCCGAATCGGAAACGGAAGAAAAATACTCACATCAACCGGTTCAGACGGAGCGCGAGGAGGTTCAGTGCAGCGAGTGGGAGGACCGTTGCAGTTCCTCGAGTTCGTCGGAGCAGGAGGAAGGAGGTGCCAGAGTCACCTCACACTCTAAGGCCGAGTATGCAGCCGGAGGTTATGCTCCGGCCACGAAGGATAAGAAGCTCGAAGATGACGTGGCGGAGGCGAAGGTGGCGGTGAGACATAAGGATTTGAAGGAGATAGTGGAAGCGGTTAGGGAGAATTTCGAGAAAGCTGCAGCGGCCGGAGATCAGTTATCGGAGATGCTCGAGGTTAGCAGAGAGCACCTTGATCGGAGTTTCAAGCAATTGAGGAGTAAGGCTTTCGTGTTCTTCTACTCTTGCGTCTCACTTCTCTGAAAGTGCGCCAAATTTTTAAATTAATTCATTTTAGTCTTATTTTTTAACAAACTCATAAAATATATTTAATTTAATTATTCATTTTATTCTGCATATATAAAAAAAGTTTTTTTTTTCATTTTTAAATATTTCATGTTAATTCTTATGTATGTTATTTTTTAATTCTTGAACATAGATATTAAAAGCAAATTTTCTAGTTATAAATATGTTAACGTTACTCCTTTTCTAATGCTATAAAAAACTATAAAATTAATTTTGTATATAATTATTTTCCCTCATAATTCTATAAAACATTGAATGCAGAAACACTTTACCATTCAAATAGTATACTGAGCAAGCTGAGTTCGAGTTGGACCTCTAAACCGCCGTTGGTGGTGAAGTACCGGCTCGACGCCGGTTCGTTGGACGGACCGGGCGGTTCAAAGAGTCTGTGTTCCACTTTGGAACGCCTTTTGGCTTGGGAGAAGAAGCTATATCAGGAAGTGAAGGTAATTTTCTGATTTGTTTAGGGGTATTTTTGTCTCCTTCTAATTTCATTTCTTATAGAAAGCATAATTGTAATAGTTTTTAGTTAAAATATTTTCAAATGATTTAAAACTAATATAAAAATCTAATAAAATTTTGGTAGATTGAAAGTGGGACCCATAGTACTTTTAGTCATTATTATACTTGATGGATTCGGACGAGCCACTGATGTGTATTTGACTGATTGTGCATTGTTTACTGTGTCCGTATGAAATGTCTAAAGTACCCCTATGTCTAAAAAAATTAAACTTTTAAGATATGACAAAATATGTTTTACGGAAAATGTTACTTTATGATAGAATTGTACATTGAAAAAGCATTACTTCAACTGTCTGATTTAGGTAATGTAATTTTAAAATTACTTTCAAACAAAATTTTCATTTTTTTTTAGTTATAACTTGATGTAAAAATTGTTAACATATCATCACAACACTCTATTAGACTATGAATTCGGGTTTATTTTTTTTACATTAGAAAAAAAGGAAGGAAAAATAGTTGTAAATCACTTGTAGAATAGTTTTATTTACAAATTTTTTGAAAGAAAATGTTATTTTAACATTTCAACATATCAACACTTATTCTTTTTGGAAAAACTGGTTTTACAAAATCCATTGAAAGTAAATTAAAAACTCAAACATTAGAGAAAAACACACAAAATAAATGTTCTTAAATGATAAGTAGGTGGCACAGGAATGGGCTCAAAAATAATGTGATAGGAATTCAAAATGACAATATGCCTAAATTTTGTCCCACATGTGATTCAAAGTTCACATTCAGTTGTGATGAATTATTATTATTGGTTGTCCATTATCCTGATAGGATGTGAAAGAAGGGCAAAGACTTTCTGTTAAACAATTATACATAGAATTTGCCTGCCCAAAAATGGACAGAAAAAGTAATGCATAGACTGTAGATTTTGGATGTTTGGAATTTTTCATCTATACAACCAAAGTGAAATCAGGTGGTTGGTAATGTTGCATTTACTTCTGTCCAAAATCATGCAGTTTTTGGAAGCTGTGTGTTGATGCATGCTACTATACTTTTCTTATTTTGCATGTTTAGGCAAGAGAATGTGTGAAGATTGAGCATGAAAAGAAATTGTCAGTGCTGCAGAGTCTAGAATGCAAGGGTGGTGATGAAGCAAAGCTAGATAAGACCAAGGCTTCCATAACAAGGTTGCAGTCATTGATTGTTGTCACATCTCAGGCTGTGTCCACCACCTCAGCTGCCATTAATGGCCTTAGGGACGATGATCTTGTTCCTCAGCTTCTTGACCTCTGTCGTGAGTATGTCTTCTTCTCATTCTGCAATTATTTTACTGTTTTTATATGCTCATGCATTAGAGGACAATTAAACACTCCCTCCCTGTCCGAATCCTATAATAATTACACTTTCCATATAGACCATTAATAGTTCAATTTTTTAAATTACGATTTGGATAAAAAATATTTTTTATGTGCATTACTAAACACTTTTTAAATTTTTTAATTCTTTCAAAGATACTTACTAAACACTTTTTTGTTTCATTTTATTACCATATTACATATCCTATAAATTTTTTTCCTCTTTAGGTGTAGATTATCATTTTGGGTAAATATTCATAAAACATTTTCTAATAAAAGATGTATTCAGAGAGTGTATCACTATTTGTCTTATCTATTATGTCTCACATTGTGAAACAAACCATTCATTTGAGCCTTCATGATCAAAGGCACATCAAATTATGTTGTGTCTTGCATTGCATATAGGATTCTCACTCAAGTTTTTGTGTATAAGAATAATATGAACTGCTGAAAGGGAGGAATTCTGAGCCATAACAACCCATTTCAAAGAACTTCTGTTGAGAACCTACTGAATCCTATTTCTTGTTCTATGTTTTTCAAATAGTATTCTTCACAGGGTATTCAAATTATTAACTCTAAGTGAGGAGTTAGATACACAACACAAGTAATCAAAATATAAAACATGCTAGTGTAGTGGTTGAAGCATTATAGCTTACTGCTCTAGTACGTCACTTGCTTCATCAGGTCTGCATAAGTGCAGTGCCTCTTGTTTGTACCAGACCTTCCAACAACTACTGCCTACAAACTGTAACACAATCTTGGCCCACTATTTTTTACCTGCCCAAATCTTGTGCCTTTTTAACATTCTAGGCTCATATATTGGTAAATAGAATTTACTGATGGGTCAGATATGTTAAAATAACTATTGTATTGTGGTAAAGCCCCTTTTTTTTATTGACAAATAATGAACTAAATTAAATGAAGTATTTGAGAAATGTTAAAAACCAAAGAGTCAAATCCAAAAACAGATCACTACATAGCAATACAAAGAGTACACTATAAAAATGATATGCTCCTTATATATAGTTTGGCTAGTACAACAATCTACCTCATTCTCACAAACATAACAGACAAGTAAAAGCTCCCTGCTATGCTTTTATGTATTGTGCAATCACAAAACCACAATCTAAGTTTAACATTGCACAACATAACCATGCAGCAGCTAACCACTTACCAAACAGACCCCTGACACTATTAGAGTTTTCTATGAACAAATGCTCCACAAGCACTTATTATTGTTAAGTGTTAATAAACTATTTGACACGTTTCAAGGGAGAAATTATTAGGTAATTCTTGACCACCATTATACATGGTTCTCATCAATCTTGATGTGACTGTGACACATAATTAAATATCATATTTGCCTTCTGTTACTATTTCCAAATCATTAGTTAGGGCCAATTTTGCAAATATATATGAAATTGGAGGATTCAAGGAAGCATGGTAGCATAATTCTTGGCAAAGAATAGTGGTTGTAATCAGTAAAAGTTTGATAACCTAGTTGTTCATAGGTTCTTGTTTGTGACTTGGCATTTTCATATATATATCCTGGTTAATTATCTCTACACATGTTTAATGCAAAGAAAACATATTAATATGTTTATTTAAAAATGTTATCTTCTTTATTTTAAAAGAAGGTAAACTGTCATTCCAGTTTTATAGGCTTTTATGTTACTCTTTAAAACTAAGAAAATGTTAAATAACTACTTACATATATGTTAATATTATCACTTTAGTCACATTTTTTAATAGTAGACCAGTGTGATTATTGGATTTACATTTTCAGGACTTTCTTTTAATTTCCTTCAATGCAGGAACTAATGTGATATAAATTCAGAAACTAAAAATGATTGAGTACTCCATAAAAAAAATCATTAACAGCTGAGAACTCAGCTAAAATGCTGTAAATCATAATTTTGGACTGCATCAGAGATGAGTTGTCCCTGCTCGCAGACTGTTCTCTCATATGTTTGTGAAATTATATACTAAATGCAGAATCATGTATATGTGGAAGTCAATGCATCAGTACCATGAAATCCAAAGCAACATTGTGCAGCAAGTCCGTGGCCTTGTGAATCAATCATCCAAAGGTCACTCAACATCTGAATCACATAAGCAGGCAACAAGGGATCTTGAATCAGCTGTGTCAGCTTGGCACTCCAGTTTCTGCCGCCTCATAAAGTTTCAACGTGACTTCATCCTTTCTCTGCATGGCTGGCTCAAGTTGAACCTTATTCCAGTCAACAAAGACAACATCAAAAGCACCAGCAACAATAACAGTGAATCATCTCATGTGTTTTCTTTCTGTGATGAATGGAAACTTGCCCTTGACCGTGTTCCGGACACAGTTGCTTCAGAAGCAATCAAGAGCTTCATCAACGTTGTCCATGTGATATCTGTGAAGCAATCTGAGGAGCTGAAGATTAAGAAGAGAACTGAGAGCGCCTCCAAGGAACTTGAGAAGAAATCTTCATCTCTGAGAAGCATAGAAAGGAAGTTTTACAACTCATACTCTATGGTAGGCATTACCCCTCCTGAGTCAGGTCCTGGTAATGGACAGGGCTTGGATGCAAGAGACCCTCTTGCTGAGAAGAAACTGGAACTAGAATCTTACCAAAGGCGTGTTGAAGATGAAATTGTGAGACATTCAAAAGCTGTTGAGGTGACTAGAGCTATGACACTCAACAATCTTCAGACTGGCTTGCCTGGAGTGTTCCAGGCAATGTCAAGTTTTTCTTCATTGTTCACTGAGGCTCTTGAGTCAGTATGTAGCCATTCACATGCCATGAAGTAGGTCATTGATGCCCTTTTTCTTCCTACACTCCAACAATGTCGATCAACACCTTCTTTCATTACGAAAAGGCTAATACAGAATTCAAAACCTTCATTCCAGATTACCTACTATGGAATTTTCAACAATATCAATCAACACCTTCTTTACAGTTAATCCAGCATGTTAAATCTTCATTTTGTACTACCTAATCCGAAATTTAAAAGGGTTATATAGACTGAGATTGTTGGAGTGCAGAAAGAAATACTCTTCATTGAAGTTTAGCTCAAGGGCTGGCCTTTTTTGGTGCAGGCTCCTACTTTATTTTGATATGTAAATATGAAGAATTTTGTGATTCTATCTTTCATTTTATCATTGTTGATGGAAAAGGGGGACTAAAGTAAGTAAATGGGATAGTTTTAAACTTTTATTACTGATTTGGAAAAAAAATTACAAAATTGAGTTAAGTTGTGTCGCTTCAACACCATTTTAAGTGAGAACTCGTAGAGATGAGGATCAAATTTATCGATAAAAAGAAAGTTGTGGACATGATACACGATTTTCTAAAATTATTTTGTTGAAATCGTATATCATCTCTATATCTTTGTTTAATTATGTTAATTAATTGAACTTGTGTAACATGGATTATACAACTTCAAAACAAAATAATACAACACATGATACACGATTCTAACAATAATTTTCTATAATTTTAGAAAATTGTGTATCATATCCACAACTTTCTCTTTGTCAAACAAATTTATTTCTCATTTTCACGAATTTTCACTTAAATTTGTGTTGATACCGTCCAACTTAACCCAATTTTATAAAAAAAAAATGTCCAAAGCAGTAATAAAAGTTTAAAATTACCCCCATTTACTTACTTCAGCTTTTTTTTCTAATAGACAGATGTCCTGAATTACTGTATCAAAGGATGGCAATTTCAGTATATGAACACTGCATTGCATTTTCTTTAGCTTTTAAGCAAATCAAATGAGTTCATATGATTCATATAGTTGACCTATTTTATGGTTTTATTATGGAAAATGTTTTTCACATGCTCTTATTAGAAGAAGAAAAAATTGTGATTTTTTTTATAAGTTAAATTAATTTATATACAAATTAAAAAATAAAGAATTAGAGACGTTAAATGAGAGAGTTTTTAAAAATTAATTTATGTATAAATTAATTTTGATTTTAAAAATAATTCTTAAATACTTGTGAAAGAAATTTGTTCAAAAATGGCTATTTTGATGTATCCAACTTTTTGTTCTTCAAGTTGTTCTAGTATTAAGATAGTACTTTTGTACTGCTATGTTATATAAATTTTTACGTCATCAACTATTTCATGCAGATTTTTTTATTTCGTATATTGTAAAAGTATATAATACGGTATTAAATAAACTTATATTAATATATGATTTATAACACACAAAAATCAATCCAACCATAAATTTAAAGATAAAAAATCTAATTAAAAAGTTATTAAACAGTATAAGACACTTGAGAAAAACATACTCGATCGGAAATTTTATTCTCTTTTGGAAGTTGATGTATTATGGCAATTATTGCAAGGTTACTTTTTTTTCACCCTCATAATTTTTTTCTTCCTTCTCATAATCAATGTGTTTCTATTATAAAACTTCATAATCAATTAAAAATTACATAATTCAAAATTTAAAATATGATTTTATGTTATATACAATCTAAACTATATTATAGATTACAAAAGCTATAAATATTTCGGATTGTGTAAATATGGCATCTGAAATAAGTTTCAAATGATCTAATTCGAAATATAACTTTAAAAGAATTATTTCAAATTACCTAATATAAACTACTATTGAAACAATAATTACAAACTTTAAGAAATAACAAACTTAAAATATATTAGGAAATGCATTATAGTTATGCCATGGGTGGGAGAAGAAAGTAGGAAAGTGGAGGAAGAAAACGTTCTCTTAAAATAAATTACTCTTTCCTCATGTTTTTCTTTTATTGTTCTACTATCCTGAAATAATATCAAAATCCATCACATCTTTGAAATATTGTGTGTTTTGAAGTTTTGAGTTTCATCACTTGTTATTGAAAGATGTTTTTAATAGAGTTTTTAATCCCTAAAATTTAGAATAAACTTATTTTTGGTATCTCAAATTTTAAAAGAATTCACTTGTATTGTAGTTCCTTATATTTCTGAAAATATGATTTTAATACACACTAAATTTAAAGAACTAAAATGTTATTTTCAAAATTTATTTTTAATTCTTCAAAGTTAATATTAGGGGACTAAAATAATTTTGTTTAATTTAAGAGGATAAAAAAAATTATTTGAAGATCAAAACCAATTACAGAAAATACAAACATAAATAAAATAAAATAAAGTTATCTCATCTGTTAGTGAGGATCTGAAGGATAAAAGACAGAGAATACTCCCATTGTAAAATAAGGAAAAAAAACTTAAACAAATATCATATAGTTTTCCAACCATTCATGTTTGTTTCATTTCATCATCATACAAAATTATAATTTTTTTCAATTTTAAAAATGAAAAGTTATCTGTTTTTTTCCTGTTTTTTCTCCTTCTCCATTCAAACATACCTTGACTCCAGTCTAGGTTTGTTATGGTATTGTCATTGTCATCAACAAGTCCTGTTGCAGCTTTCAGAAACATCTATGTTTTCATTAAAGGACCATAGAGAGAAATAATGGGGCATGAGCAAATTGTGACAAGGCTATAAAAAGAATACATTATATTGACAAGTCCCCTTTCATCCCCAAGCAAAGAATCTATCACACATGCAGCACAAATGTTGTAGAGGGGGACCAAAAACAAACCATGAAAAGTAGTGATTATATCATTGTAATGGAAAGCCTGTTATGTCTAATGTGGTCCTCATTTTGCTTTTTGTGAATTCTTGAACAATCTTCATTTCAACAATTCTTCATTCCATGATTTCATACTTTTATCTTGCATTTGTTGAGTTCTACACATAGGAAAATTAGAAGACTACAATGGAAATATATATATTCACTCTGGGAAAAACAATGCATTAGATTGAAGGTTGTTTTTCACAATACAACAGTAATTGTGATGGGGGAATTTTGCAGGATAACATTTTTAGTTTAAAATCCTCTTGACCCCATTTAACTCATCAGATTTCACCAGATTTCAGTAGATATTTGGAATTATATCATTTGCATGATTTTCTCAGCAAAGCAAACTCCAACTAGAGAACTACCTCATCGTTCTCATTTATAAACAAAATATTAACAAAAGCAATTAAGTGCAATAAATTTTACTAATCTTTTGATATGCTTCCTTAAATGTTGTTTTCATAAACAAAAAGTACATGTTATGATGGTGTAACCAAGAATTAGACGTAATTCATGTCAAGGTATTGTAGGAAAAGTATCATTAAATTAAATAAAAGTAGTTAAAGACTAATATGTTATTCTTAATCATTGAACTAAGAGCATTCTATGTTAACTGACAAAATGAAGGAACAGCACACAACAATGTCATCAGCTGCACCTGAATCCTGATAACATCACAAATCTTACCCAAAAATGTAAAAAGGATTATAATTTTCCTGAGAAGTATTAAAATTCTGTATAAAAACACTACATTATGGATTATCCATAAGAATTGAGGGATCAGACAAGGAGAACTGGAGAAGAACCTAATCTAAACTTAAGGTATCATATTTCCAACTGAAATGGACTTTCACTACAAGGCAGGTAAGCTGAAATAACATGGTAATGCTGGGCAGCACCCATGAAAATGACTAAGAATGGAGAATACAATAAAAAGCAGATTGAGGTATCTGAACTAAAAGAACTCGAAGTCCAGATATTTACCCCCAGACTTCATGTTGTCAGTAGTACCAACTATCCTCTTACTAGTACTGCCAGTGCCAACCCCAACAGTATTTTCAGCTGGTCCAACCTTCCCTGGTAGTTCATTTTCGACTGGTCTCGGCACTTCTGGCGGCGTGCTACACCTAATCAATGCCCAGTTCACTCCTTCAAAGAAGGGATGCTGCTTGATCTCGGTTGCACCCCTTTTAACCCCTAGACGATGCTGTGGCTCCTTCACTAGCAAGCCACGGATCAGATCCCTGCTGGCATAACTGGTTGCAGGTGATTCGGGAAACCTGAGCTGCTGACCTACTACATTGAAAAGTGTAGCACGGTTGCCTGACCCTTTGAAAGGGGTTTTACCATATAATAGCTCATGCAAGAAAATTCCAAAAGTCCACCAATCAACTGCACTTCCATGACCTTCTCCTTTGATAATTTCAGGGGCAAGGTACTCATGAGTGCCAACAAAGGACATAGATCGAGCTGCAGTAGGCTCAGCAACAAGCTCTGGAAGGGTGCTGGATGGCAACCCAGGATCAGCTCTTGGTTTCCTTAGCTTCTTGTTTTTCTGAGGAAATAACCGAGGAATGAAACATGCAGGTTGGATGCACACTGATGATGGCTCAATACATGCAGGTTGAACACAAAATGCACCACCAGCCCTTTTGGAAGGGTCGCCGTCATATGATGATCTAATAAGAGTAGGTGACACAGCACATCTGAGGGAGAGATCAAAATCTGATAGCATTATGTGACCATCATCTCGGACCAACACATTTTCGGGTTTAAGGTCTCTATACACCACTCCAAGCATGTGAAGATATTCAAGAGCAAGTAGGACCTCCGCAGCATAAAAGCTATATGTAGAGAAAATGAAAACGTAAATCCTTATGGCGATTGTGTGCCCAAAAAGCATTTATTCAACTGCAAAGGCATGCTATGAAGAACAAGATGACCACTTGTGTGCACGATAAACAACAAAATGTAAGGCAGATCGCCTGAATATTATGTCTAGTTTTAAAGCAAGAAGACCTATTGTTCTGCATAAAAAAGCTAACAATACTAGATGGACACATGAGCATATTTCATGCAAACTAGATGCACTTAACCTAATCAGATCTTTATTGCATCATTGATTATGAATTATGAGGCATGAACACTTAACATGGTTGAATGAAATGAAGCAACCGATTCAAAACTTCACAAAGATGTAAATAAGACAACCATAGATAGAAGACCTATAACAAGCAGCAATTCTTTCTTCATATCTTGCAGAGAGGCTACTGTTCAAGGGAGGGATACTAGCAGTAGATATCCAAGTACTTCGTTTAGTGAAGGAATCACAGGAAACACATGACCAATGCAGTTGCATAAGCCAAATTATTCTTCTATCTCAACAAAGGCAAGACAAGAAAGAAACAGCAAATAAAAAAAATGTTCTCTAATTCATAAAAATCGAGAAAAAAAAAAGTGCAAGCATTAGTTTCAGAGTGTCCTTTTAGCATATCATGAATTAAGAAACAATAAATCAAAAGGAAGTAAAAAAGAAAATTAGTTACAAATCCTTGATTCCCCCTTTCTTTTGAAGAAATTATTTTTCTCAAACTCTCCAAATGCAAAAGGATTAAGGAACAGGAAAACATTATCAAAGAAAATTATCATGATCAAAAGTAATTAACAACAAAGAACTCAGGTAAAGAAAAGCAACTAAGTAAAACATAAAGCATACCGAGCAGCATATTCTGAGAAATGTTTCCCAGGTTGCCTCTGCCTTAAAGTGTGCAGATCACCGCCTGGACAATATTCCATTACCAAACACGAGAATCTGTCAGTCTCAAAATGTGTATACAAAGTTGGTAGAAATGGATGGTCCAGCAACTGCAATATTTCCCTCTCTGTCTGTGCTCTAGTCAGCTTCTTTCTGCTTGCTAGGGATGCCTTATCCATAACTTTCATAGCAAAATAACACCGAGTTCCACTCAGTTCTGAAAGATATACACTTCCAATGTCACCACATCCTAGACGTTTGAGTAATCTAAAATGACTCATGCCCAGAATTCCATCCCGTAATCTGATGGCAAGAATGGCCTTCCACCTAGGATCATTTCCTTTGTGTGGCTTATTGGCACTACCAGTTATGTTGCTCCAGTTGCTGTCATCACTGAGGCCACTGCTATCACTTGCCCGGCTAGCACTAGTTTTTGCACTCTCCAGTGAATCCCCCCTTACACTCCCTTTAGTACTATCACAGTTTCTATCTAAACTAAGCATGCCATCACTAGTCATTGCATCACTCCGATATGTACTAGCACAACTATTAACAATGCTCATCGCAGTGACAACACCAGTACTATCAATACTACTAAGTGGACTGACATTTCCACTAGGAGGCAAAGAAGCATCCCAAACACATTCTTTTTCCTCAGCATCTGGAGGTAGGAGAGAGTTCTCAGTATTCGGTGATGCCCGAGGACCCAGAAATGCCAAGTTCCCTATGCCATTTAGTTCTTCAACCAGACTTTGTTCAGGGGAAAGAACGGCTGGACTTGGTTTCTTTGCAGGAACACGAATTGAGAGATCTTCCAAAAAAGGGCCCTTTGAGGGCATGTTCTTGATTAAGCAACCAGCCTCTGATTTGTTTTGACCTATCGGTACATAAACCGTTCTCATAAGATCTGTATCAACAGGCTCTGGGGGATGACTAGCACCAGCAAATAAACTTGGACCACCATCCTCAATTGAATAGCTGCTTTCCTTCATTGTCTCAACATCAGGCACAAACTCCACATCTTCCGGCGAAGAGCCCTTTCCTTTCCATGTCATGGTGGGCTCAAAGGTGAGGGACTCCCCAGAGGATCGAGCATCAAATCCCATATCTTCTTGTACCAAATATATCCGAGCATTGGTTAACTGGGCCACTTCTCTAAGTGAGGCCAGATGTGAAATAGGGACATGCACATCCCTTGTTTTGGACAATTGATTCACTTCTCTAAGTGAAATCCCAGCAGCACCAGAAACCTCCTGGCGATTAAGTCTCTGACCCGACTCTCTTGCTGCAGATGTGTGTGCTTTTGATACCTCAACAAGGATAGGCAAGTTCCGAGGAAGTAACTTCGGCTCAGCAACCCTCTCCATGTCCCAATATCACATAATACCACACAAAGACTTAAACCTAGCAAGTCCCTGCAAAGAAAACCATAAGTTCATTCAACAGTAGCTTCATTACTTCAACTTGAGAGTTCCATTCTCAAATTAAATAAACAACTATTTACCAACCAACAACATGGTGAACATAACCAAGACAAGTCTTAAACCAGCCATCAAAACAACACAGAGCCAAACAATAAACGAATCAAGCAATCCTAATTTACATATTACAGTGAGTGAGCACAGCTACAAGCACACCCAACAAATAAATGCTACATATAGAAAACCAGAGACAATGGTAATTGCTTGAAGCGTCACAATCAACAAGCAAAAGGGACACATAGTAGAAATCATAAATTGGTAGTGGAGCAGTGGAATGTCATTGAGCTTGATGGTGCTTGAATACAGAAAATTATTCATTAAAAAGCACCAAGATTCCAAACCCTTAACAGGAAAAAACCACTCCCAACTTGAAATCAATAATGAGGGACTAGCAGATCAGGAAACTGCATAGTTACTTGAAGCATCAAAACACTAACTGCATAAGCAATCAAAACCCACTTTTAAAAAAAAATAGAAAAAATTGGTATCTGTTCAGAGACATGAATCCACAAAATCAAATCTCTTAACACATTGAAAATAATAAGAATAAGAGCAAGAATAAGAATAAGAAAGAACACCACACATTTTCTTCTATTTCTTTGACAAATGACAGTACCCACATAAACCCAATAGTTACAAGTCATTCTTTTTTAGACAAAGAGGGATCTATGTTTCATAAAACAAAAGGGAAAAGAAGAAGAAACAAAACCAAACAAAAGGGACAAAATACAAACCCAGCATTGAAATGAAGGAGAAAACTGTAGAATATTATAATGGAGTTTGTTTTCCTTTGTTCCCACTACTTCATAGCCAATAACAACAACCACAACAAACACACCTTCTTCCTATTTCCTTCAACCACAAATCTAACACCAACTCTCTCTCTCTCTCTCTAAAACTGAAAAATGGTGAGAGTGAAGGAAGAAATAATTCTCTCTCACACACTATAAAGTGTTGCTGTAGCTGTTGGTGGTGATAGTTATGAACTGTGGGTACAAGCTTTTGCTTTACTTTTTTTAATATTATTATTTTATTTTTGGTTAAATTATTTTTTAATTCTTTATATAACTATTATTTTATAAAAAGATATAATAACAATAGCATAAAAGAAGAAAGTTTTTGACCAAATACTTATGATGTCACTTATTTTACATAACTATAAAGAAATAAGAATTTAATCAAACTCTACTGTTAGTGTTACAAATTTGACAGTGTTACTCAATTATAAATCAGTAAAAAAATTACTTTTAGTATAAAAAACTTTACAGTGTTACTCAATTTTAAATCTGTAAAAAAAATTACTTTTAGTATAACTACTTTAAAAGTATAGATTATTGCAGAATTATTTAAAAAAGTTATCTTTCAAAAATTGACATTAACAATACATGAAATTAAAATTTTAAATAATAAATTGATAATATTAAATGTAATAAAATGAATAAATGCACATAAATGATTATAAAAAATATTGTTTGGCTGTAACTCATTGCACCTTATAATAAATAATGTGCACTGATACAAATGTAAAAATAATAAAAAATATTGACAGGAACATTAGGTGGGGGTGGGAGAAAATTACATATAAATAATTTTGTGCTATTTTCTAATAAAAATGTAATTCCCTTTTAATAGTATAATTTAATTAATTAAAAATAAAATAAATCTATTAATAATACTATGTTTGTTTAAAAAAAATTAGTAGATTGTAATATTTGAATATATATATATATATAGAAATTCATATAAATAATAGATAACTAAAAAATTAAGAAAAACAAACATACTATGTAATGAAAATAAAAATAAAATAAATTATTATTATTATATTTTTTTAATTTAATATTTATTTATTACAATCAATTTAATATCATATTTTATTTAATTTTAAAATTATTATTATTATCATTGGTATAATATATATATATATAAGAGTTTGTAACAAAAGAATATGGTAGAAGCAATTTTAAGCGAGCTGTTATTATAATTCAACATCCTCTTATTATCAATGTATTACTTCTTAGGATTTTTCTTAGTTCTGTCATTTTTTAATAAAATTAAAATAAGATAATAGCAATAGATAAATAATAAAAAAATCAGATCAGATATTTTATTTTGTTCATTTTTTCATTTCTCTAAAACTAAATAACATTTACTTTCTTTTTTGGATATTTTTTCTTTATTTTTTATTGAATGTTAGTAAAAAAACAAAGAGAACACATTATGAATAAATAATAGATATTTCTTTATATAAAGTTTTAAAAATGTAAAACAAATTATGAAAGAAAAATAACAATGATAATTATGAAAGTAAAATGTGACGTATAAAACACATATTACAACAATTAATCATCTTTGATTATAATTATAAATAATTTAGAATAAAATATGCAAATTGCTGTAAAATTTGTGACATGTTTTATATTCTCATTTATTAAAATATTATATTTTCTCTGTTATTATTATTATAACGCTCTTGATCTAATATTCTCAACTCATAAATTAATCACAGCATTATCATAATTAAATGTAATATTTATTATTTACGTCACTCCTTCAACAGCTTAAATGTAGACTTTAAAGTGTGATGTATTATTTGTATCATAAATAAGAGCGATAATATTTTATATTAATTTGAAAGAAAATATTATATTAATTTATTTTTTAAAATATTAATCATAAATATTATAATAATTGTTAAGATAGAGAAACTGAAGGTGGGACCCACTGTTTTTTCTGTGCTTTTTTTTTCTCTTTTTTATCAAGGTCAAGCCGTTTTCCTTGATCGTGTTTGGAATTATCAATTGCGCGTGCCTCCCACTCTTTCTGAAAGCGAGTGTGTTTCTTTTCCTTTGTTTGTTGTGAGAAGTGGAATATCCTTCACTGGAAGTGGATTATGATTACTGATAGGGACCCATTATTTTCAAATACCAGTTTGGGTTGGCCCACTTCACAGATACTTTTTATTTATTTATTTAATGATAATTTTTAAGAAATTAAAGAATATTCTTTTATGTTTACACTCCAACCTAATCTATTCATTATTAGAAATAAAAATATCTAATTTAAAACGTTTTTAGTTTATTTATAATTTTCTTCTGTATTTCATTCCTAAAAGTTATAATTATTGATTTTGATAAATGAATAAATTTTACTTTTAGTCCTTGCAAAATCTTTTTATTCCTTAATAGTATAAAATTAATAGTTTTGATTTATAAGCTTCATTTGAGAATACTTAAATAACATCTATTTTATAAATTTGAAAAATATTTTGGAAGTAGCACGTAAATATTATTTGTAAAATTGTTTTAAAATGAAAGTTGTGTAAATGGGATGAAGTATATATATTTTAATATTTGAGTAAAAAATTTATAAATATAAAGGATTGACTATTTAAAATTTATTTCAAAAAAATCATCATTTCTTTAAAAAAAAACCTATTTTCTCTCTAAATTTCTAAAAGATATGTTCATCATTTCATTGATCAGAACTCACTTATCTAGAGATCCTATAAGAAAATAGAGAGCATTCATACGTTTTAGAGTAAGTTTTTCTTTACATTTTTTTCTTAAGTTGGTTTTGTGAATAACCAATTTCTTAAGGGTTAGGGTGTTGCATGTGGTTCTTCTAGGAAAAAGATGAATATATGTTAGTTTAGGATCCTGAGTGTATTTTTAGATTATTAATCAAAGTCTTATATGTACAAGTTTAGTTTTTATTTGTGATAAAAAAAAAGTGGAAACTTAATCTTGAGTAAAACAAGTCTTAACAAACAAGAGAAATTATTTATATTTTCTTATATAACCTTATGGTAGATGATATGGATGTGAGGTGACTTGGTCATACTATCTTAATTTCTTTGTAAGGTTGTTAGAGCGAAATTACAACAAACTTGTGATTTTGACTAAGTTTTTAAACCAACAAAGCATGAACCATGATGATGCAATTGCATTTGAGAGACGCTCAAGAAAAAGAGCAGATCATGCAAGCGCAAAATTTGTAACTGATAGACAATAGAGCACTCTGTAGACACTTTGTCTTACAAATGTTGATGGGCATTAGAAGATAAGTGCGAACAAGTCTTAAGCTAACATAAACATACATAATATTTTTGTAGCTTAAGTTTGTAGTGCAAGGAATGTCTTCACCATATATTGTCAAGAGAACTCGTGCTTAAGACAATTCAACATTAAGATCTCTTGGAGTTCAAGCTAAAGCTACAATGCTCGCTAACAATCCTCACACAAGCATGTTTCAACCATGACCCAGTTATTTGTCCAGTATGGTATGCATTTACCATAATTTGGTGCAAAATGTTATGCTATTGAGAAAGAGAAGTACTACTAGGTATCAAGGATATTGTGTGAAAAGGAGAAGAATAATTAATGTTGTATGGAGATCATTTAATGTTTTTCAACGTTCAAGCTCGATAGACGATAGAAGAAAAAGAATACACTCTCAAAGCTACTCACCGACCAAAAAAGGAAATGCAATTAATACATTATTTAAGCCTTTATAAAAACATGCTTTGAAGAGAAGAAAAACAAGAAGATTCGTTACTTGCAAGTGCTAAAACTCAGCTAGATTTTCTTTACACCATAAAGCTTTGTAAGAACACAGTTGGTGTTCCATCTTTAGCAAGGAGATAGAACTTAATCTTGTAAATGTTGAAAGAAGTAACTCCTCTCTAATAAGGGAACCTTGTGATATGTTGATCACAGAGACAATTTACTTTATCTTAAGCCAAAAGTGGCTTGTTGAAAGAATACTTGGGTTGAATCAGGAGTGACTTGTTGAAAGAGTACTTAAAAGAGGTAAGTCAGGAATGGTTGTTATTTGAAAGAATACTCGGGGCTTTAGTCAAGAGTGACTAAGCGTCAAAAAATATTTGGTGAGGTCAGCCAAAAGTGGTTGCGATCTAAAAGCAGACTTGTACGGGGTCAATCATGAGTGACTTCAATCCAAAAGAATACTCATTTGTATTTTGTAACAATAGTTTTTTTAGTGGTACTTGACTAGTTGGTCAATAATTAGGTGTAATTTGTGCTATCATATGAAGTAGTATAAAAATATTGCATAAATCTTTTTATTCATCTCTATGTACATTGCATGTTATTCTTGTAACTAATTTAAGAAGGTAAATTTTTTCGAACTAAGTTTGTGAAAATCCTTATTAATTTGTGTGACCAAATATTAAACATATCTTTTAACTACATAATATCAAACAATACTTGCTAAAAGGTGCAAATAAATTTAGAATACAATTTAACCCTCTCTTGCTGTTTTTTTATTATTTTCTAAACGTTTATGTTTTGTTTGAACATAATTTAAATGTTTGAAATGGAGTAAAAAAAAATTGTGTTTTTAGTTAATAGAGGATTATTTTATTCTACTTTAAATTTAATATCATTGTTGAGATATTGATACGATGAAAAGATTATACATGAAGTTAACTTTTCATGGTTATTTAGGATTTGATTTATGAATATATTGTGAGTGAAATTTATATTTGAGCTTGAAGGATCAATAGAAATAAGTCAAATATAATAATTGAAAAAATTATAATCATGTTGTCCATTTTTAATTTGTTTAAAAATTGCAATTAAAGATTACGTTATTACTCTTAAATCAAAATCCACTAGAACGAAAATTCATTGCATAATGAATATTATTATATAACATCAATATTTAACATCTCTAAATAATAATTATCTAACTTAAAATGAATGTGGAAAGAACTAAAATAAAATATTTTAATCGTTTTAAGAATACAAAAATATCTTACAAGAACTTACAGTATAAAAACTGAAAATTATTAGAAAATTTACGAGAATCAAAATAATAAAAGAAACTTTTTTTATAAAGAAAGAAGCCAAAAACTAAAAATGTGTTTTAAGGCATAAAAACTAACAGGAACAGTAAAGAATACAATAAGTTGGTGCATGGTTCCATTCCAACGGCTATAGTTTCTTTTGAAAATGGACAAACAGTGACCGTACGATGGCGCGGGAGACATTGAACAGGAAGGAACGCATGCGCGTGCACGGTGGCCTCCGTGAACTGGCAATGCAGCAGATTTTGCAGTGAATAATAATTCACAAAAACAAAACCAAACTGAACCCAATAGCGACCAATCAGAGACTCTAGTGTTGCTTGGTCCCATGCCCTCTATGCCTATGCTTTTCCCTCTTCACTTCACACCAATATTCATTCATTCATTTTTTTTTCATCTATTTTATTATTATTATTATATATTATAAAATATTTAATTGGATATGGTTGCCAACATGGTAAACACCATATATTCTTATTGACTTGGAGTGTACCAAGTAAAATAAAATGCATTTAATTATTATAAATTTTAGGTAGAATTATCTTATTCATTCCTATTCTATGTTTAGGTTTAATATTTAATTTAGTGTAATATTTTTTTAAAAAATTAATTTTATTTATGTATTTTTTAAAAAGTACTCAAATTGATTATTTTTGTTAACTTCCTACCAATGACAGAGAGAACGGAGACACATTGAATTGGGTGTCGTGTAAGGTAACAAGTGGAGGGGTTTGACATAGATTGAATGGTGTCATTCTCATTAATCAATTCTGCAAGGTTTCAGGTTGTCTCTAACTGCTTTGCGAGAGGTGCGGTTGGGTCGTCCAGGTGGTTGACGGAGTGGAGGTGCAATCGATGAAGATGTGGACGAGGGGGATGCTCTGGTCAACGATCCCTGTGTTGAAAGTAAAACTCCCTTTGAAGCATATCTTAAATGGAAGAAATCCTAAACAAATGTTGAACTTTACTAATTTCTGTAAAACCCCTTCTCTTGCCACCTCATACAAAATTCAATCTCATGTAGGGGTGGCAATGCGGGCTGGCCCGCCCCGCACTTGGCTCGCACAAAGCGGGTTGGGTTGGCCTGCCCCGCATAGAATTTGCGAGCTTATTTTTCTAACCCGCCTCGCATAAGGGTTGGCCTGCGGGCTAGCTTGCATAAGAAATATTTATTAAAAAAATAATTTTTAAATACAAAATTTGAATTTTTTATTTAGATGCATTAGATAAATGGTCTCATAATATTATTTTCATGAAACATACATTGTAAGATATTATTAAAAAATTCGGAATGTAAAAAATGAGGCTATATGAAGAAAATATGGGGGTGTAGAAAAAAAAAGTATACATTTTAAAGTTATGCGGGTTATGCGGGCCAACCCGCCCCGTCCTGCACTTGACCGACGCGGGCTGCGGGTTATGCGGGGCGGGCCTAAGCGGGCCAGCGGGTTGAAATAAGTAACCCGCCCTGCATGGCCCGCCCTACTTTGTCACCCCTAATCTCATGTCTCTCTTAATTCCCAGTCCACATAAACAATTATCTCTATCACATCAACAACACTTGACGTCGTTGGGAAAAGTTAACAAAAATGACCAATTTGGGTACTTTTAAAAAAACACAAACACCAATTTTATTTTTTTTAAATCATTGTACTAAATTAAATATTAACCTGAGACCAATAAGGTAACTATACCTAGATTTTATTATTCTATTATCATATTTTACTATTTTTTATATTTTCAGTTTTTAATCATTTTATCAATATAATATATATATATATATATATATATATATATATAATACAAGAAAGTCATTAAATAGAGATTCATTTTAGAGACAAAAAAAATCAATCATTATATTAAATAAATTAAATATTAGTTTAAAAACTAAAAAAATTAGCTGGTAACTAATTTGATTACTAATTTAGAAACTATTTATTAATAATGAAAACTACTTTAGATATCAATAATTTTTTTAGTATATAAAATAATATATAATTTAGTTAATATAAAGGCTAATTATATTTCATCTATAAAATTAGTCTTTATTTAATGATTTTCTTGTTGTGCTATACCATCCACATATCACATTTATATTCTTAATCTGCATAAATGAATTAATAAAATAGATAAAATATAAATCGATATTTTGATTGTATTTTTTTTACTAACATAATGTTAAAATTTTGGTATGAGGTGTATTTGTATCTAAAAACTGTTATGTTGTTTAAATTGAGAAAAAATTATTAACATTTCTCATTTTTAAAAATTGCAATCCCAACTTCTAAAACAATTTTTACTAAAGAGTATTTATGATACAACATAGTTTAAATAGATTGTTTTTCTTAAATATGTTGGTATTTGCAATGCTAAATAGATTAAAAATTCTATATGATATTAAATTTTTATCTATAAATATTTGTGCAACGAATATTTAATGATTATCTTTGATAAATATGTATGAGTAACAAGTATGTGTATTTTAATTATCTCTTTGGTAATGAGACAAGTGTCTAACCTATGAATATTTGTTATCTATGGTTAGTTTTTATTGTTGGAGATCCCACATCGACTAGAGATTAGAGTCTTTCATTGTATATAAGTGAGTGCAAATCTCAACCCTATGAACCGGTTTTATGGGGTTGAGTTAGGCTTAAAGTCCACTTCGTAATATGGTATCAGAGCCATTTCGAGTCTATTCTAGCGAGTGTTTGTGTTGGGCCTATCGTGCCACCCGCTATCGGACCACCCAAAATATATAGTCCCACGCACGAGTTGGCAGTCTCGGCGTGAGGGGGGTGTGTTGGAGATCCCACATCGACT
>Ga0123342_1003156_pt1 | contig 26747 bp, 13 predicted proteins | sample Turbeawhitnodule_FD_89960 | JGI IMG/M metagenome (GOLD analysis project Ga0123342, IMG submission 89960) | Root nodule microbial communities of legume samples collected from Mexico - Turtle bean Mexico white nodule | ecosystem: Host-associated > Plants > Roots > Nodule | place: Mexico: Nepantla...
AAAAAAAAATTTAAAAATAATATACAATATATATGTTTTTTTTTTTTTATATGTTTTTTTTTTTTTTTAAAAAAATAAAATATATATATATATATATATATATATATATATATATATATATATATATATATATATATATTATCATGTTTCTTGTCAAAGTAATTTTTAATTTAGTTATATCTCTGTGTCTATACTTCATATGTTATAATGTGTCATACATATCTAATATTTTTAATTCATGGTATAACAAGTGAGTTTGGGGTTATGTATGGTTTGTCTCTCATACTTTGTTTCACTCTCTTGATCATCTTTAATATATATTGCAAGAAAGGGAAAGATAAAGGATGAAAAAAAAGCTCTCTTCTTTTTGCCTTCTGCTAAGAGAAATTTGGTTGAAAGCAAATTCAGCAAACATAGCTCAGACTAAAAAGTATGGAAGCAGTGAATGAGACCAATCATTACAAGAGAGCACGAAAATGTGGAAACCGATAGACTTAAAAGTTGATCCAGAATCTTTCATTTTTTTTTTTTTTTTTGCCATCACTAAGCAAAAGCATGTAAGTAACAATGTCAACTAGCATGCCATGCATTATGAATTCTTTCTACTCGTTGCATCAACTAATCAAGTCAATTTAAAAGCACCTATAAATAATCCTATGAGAAGCATGAGAAAAGAGAATAAGCATTAAATCACTTTACATTGTTTCCCTTGTTTGACATGATTTTATCATTGAATGTGTGTACTTGTGTCCAAGGGACAAAATGGTGAAAGGTTGGTTTGCGTAAGCATGAAAATATAGATGGAATCACTGTACACACACAAAAAAAAACTTAATTAGTGGTGAGGCTCTATCTTTTTTTTTTACTGTAAGTTATACTTCAACTAGTCCTAGATAATTTCATGAATAGTTGTTTCTAATGTATTCCTAGTTGTCAATTAAAGTAAAAGTTATGAATAAATTCATCATGTTGATACAACGGGTAGATTTTTTCATGTGAATAACCAAAATCAACAGGAAATTTACAGAGCAGAAAAGATTTTGCCACAGTGATGAAAAGTAGAAGCTTCATAAACCTTCAAAGCAAAATACAGATTTTCAGCCATATGATTATGCTGAAATATCTACATATTAATTCTCAATTATTAACCCCAAAATTTGTCTAGCAAAATTTTTCACATGCAAAATAAAAAGAGAGAAATATGGATTGAAACAATGGCATATGTTCCTGAAAAAGAGTCAACTGAACTTGTACTGCCACTGTCATTTGAAAGTTGCATGCATGCTATCACTCAGTTGTTGTGTTCTCAGTCACCCCTTCGTCATTTTCTTGCTTGTCAAGTTTGCTGAAGTTACCTTTCTGCTTGAACAACTGAGTGTGATGGTGCCTACAATAAAGGCGGTGTTCATGGGCAACATAATTTGAGGGGCTAATTACACATCCTCCATGAGTGCACCTGAAACAAGCCTTATGGTAAGATGTTCCATCAACAGCTACCTGAGAACCAAAACTGGATATTAATATAAGACATAATATGATGTAAAACACTAAAATTGTTGCTGAAGTTAACAACTCATGTTCTAAAAATAGATCTTTCACTCTCTCTCTTCCTCATCTTTCTGTCGCAAAAATTCACCCTCCTTATGATAACGATAAAAAAACATTAATTTAGACAAGTTTGTTGTTATGCCTCATTCCCCGCAAACAGAAGATTAAGGGCACATTGCTATTTTCCAGTAAGTACACAGATATTAAATGCATCTTACTCCTTCTTGGTTTTTCCCAAATTACAAGAAAAAGAGGGTGTCAGAGAAAGAAGTCTGGGTTATCTATTCATTTTCTTGAATGATCGGTTTACACAATTATAAAATGAGAATATGGTCTTCTAATAATATCTTGATTGTAGTGAAAGAGGTTACTTAAGCCAGTTAAACATTAAACTCAAAACCATCGATTTTGTTTTGAGGGAAAATTTGAATACCGATAATCATTATCTTTAATTTTGGTTTTGAATGTCATTTATAACATAATTCTGACTTTGAATGTCATTTATAACATAATTCTGACTTTGAATGTCATTTATAACATAATTCTGACTTTGATTATAAGGAAACAAATGAATTTGAGGAGTTATTGTGAGACTATACAGTGATAAATGCAGTCAAATAAATATATTCTCTGTTGAGAAAGCTAGTCTTCCCTAGTTTGCTCCAAGATAGTTTTTGAATTTAGTATATTAATTCCATTTTGTTGAACAGTTAGTGTTAATACATTATTAGTGTAAAGATTTTACAGTCAAACAATTAGAAGTCACCTTAGATGGAAACATTTTGCTAAGGGCTAGTCTTTTGTACCAATTCAATATTTGACTTAAAAACATTGAATACAGTAGGTGGTCAAAGGCAAAGCTGAAGCATTGCCAGATTTCCTATAGTTCTAAGAAACCATTTGCTACATTGGCAGTCTGATGAGTATCAGAGGTTTGGCTCATTTTTTTTTTCATTTCTGCATGAGCCGAATTTAAGTCTAAATAAGTTCTTGCACAGATTATAGATCTAGACTAGATTTCAATAAGGAACACAAATCAAATGGTGTTGGAGAGGGGAACCAAACGCTAATAATGTAAAGCAAAGAAATTAGGTGTCTCGTGTTTTCTTCACAAGTATAAAGGTCCACCTTTGATGAAAGCATACAGAGAACTTGAATTCAGAGAATTTGGGACTTTATAATAATTTGGATCGATCAGTTTTGCTTGATATGAAGAAAATTTGATAAATATAGTCATGTACCTTTTCAATTGGGTACACTGTTTTCTTGCAAGCAACACATTTTTCCTGAGTTCCAGCAAATAAATTTGAAACCTTGCTATTGGTGTGGACCTGAAAACCCCTCAGAGAATTTACATATAAGAATTAAACAGAAATGTGTAAAAAGAAACTTCATTTAAGATGACTGAATAAGAATTATAAGATGAAAAGAAATATTTTTGAAGTTAAAAAGATATGTGAAACCTGATCAGCAGATCTTTCAAGTCTAGCAGTTCTTGGAATACCTACAAGTAATAAATATAAACGTGAGAAAAAACAAGAAATAAAATTAGAAGCAAGATGATCTGAATGATAGAAATTTTGAGTATTATGTGTTGGAAACAGCAAAATAACAGCAACTCACCTTCAAAACTTTTGTCCAAGCTGCCAGTCTTCTTAAAGAGTTGATCAAAATGTGGCTTACAGTATAAAACACCCTCAAAGGAACAATAGTTACTTAACTGCAGGGATGCATGAAGCAAAGAGGATTAGATGTATCAACCAACTTGATCTTTAACAATTTCAATCTTTAGGCTTCAAAGAAAAACAACCATCTAAACTGACACTATGTCCTATTTCATGTGACCAGATTACAGATTCTATCATTCAGAATCAGAACATCTGAAATCATTGAGTCAAAGGGACACTATGGGAATGAGTTTTTTCTTTTCAAATTCATTGAATGAGTTCCAAGCTCAAATGTCACATTGAATAAGACAGCATTTACACTAATGTCACGGTGTGCTTGCAGGTTCAACCAAAAAGTTAAACACAATGGCATATTTTCATCCAAATAGACATTGTTTTCTATTTCATGACTAGCTAACAGAGTCTAATTAAAAAAATAAACTGATCAAATTTGAAGGAAACCCCTGGATAAGAAAGCATTCAGATTAATGACATGTTTTGCAGGTGCAAAGGTAAATTCATCATTTTCCTTTGTCAAAGAATAGCTGAACACGAAATTTCATTGGATTACGCCAAAAAGCGTACAGATGCATGATCGTATAAGAACAAGAATTTGGATGGCAAATGACATATAGAGAAAAGTGTAATGTATTTTGTTTAAGAAAAGAAGAATAGGGGCGAATAGCAGCTATATAACCTGAGCTTCAATCAATAAAAATATAAATTCCATTTCTTTAGATCAATCAAGAGCCTTCAACTACTTAGGATCATAAAATCCTCCAAATCCTTCTCAAAATCATGCATTTACTTCATCCTATTCAATCTTGATCTTCCCCCCTCCATCACCCATCCTCAATTTTATGACTAAACTACTTACTTTCTCTAACAATTAGATTGAAATTATGCACAAAACCCTGTGTTGTAACTGCTAGAAAGTAGAACAAATTTTCTACTAGGCAATCAAAATCAAGTTTCGGTATGAAGCACTCACCATTCACTGAAGCAATGACATGCAGATTAAATCATCATTAATCGAAGAAAAAAAACAAGTGAATAAAAAACAATAGCTATAGCAAAACTAACAAAAAGATGAAGGTTTTCTAATAAAACATGTGGGGATGAAACACAATGCATCCTCCTCGCTCATGTATGAAGAGAAAACTCAAGTTTAGAGCATGGACTTGAGTTTGATCTTGGTAAGTTCTGAAGCAAGAGAAAAAATTGCGATCATCAAACCTTGAGGGTACCCTTGCAGTGGTAGCATCTGAAACAGGATTTGTGATAGATCTTGTTGTCAGCAGTGAGCTGATCCACCAAATACACTGTCTTCTCACATGCTTTGCACTTCTGGGTAGTCCCTGCAAATGATGCCATCTCAAGTTGAACAATTCAGAACCTCACTGAAGGAAGAGAATACCTTTTTTTCCTTGCTTTCCTCCTACACTCCCAATTTCTTCTTTTCCTTTTTCTTTTTCACACTCACAAAGTTGTATGTTGGTAAATTAACGGCTCAGACTCAGACAAATTCAGAGGAGCAGTTGAAAATGCTGGTCCTGCATATGATGCACCTAATTTTCAAACTTACTAGAGACAAAAATAAAATAAAAAAGTAAAAAGTTTCAGTAGTAAATCATAATCATAGCACTTAAATGACAATAGTGCCATTGATGACGTTCACAGCAGGTATCTCAAATTCAGTACTGACACTTTTCTTTCTATTTTCTACCAAGATTCGAACATATCGCGATATTTAAGAAAGTTGTCGTGTTTCCACTGACCGCAATGGATGTCTGCAGCACTTATTTGGAATTTGCTTCTCTCAAAATAATCATAATAATTGGGTTATACTGCAAAATGTAAGATATTGTAATTTTAGCTTCTAACAGTAATAAAATTTATTTTTTATAAAAAATGTAATATTTCACTTAATTTAATTCAAAATTCAAAATATGTTATATTAAAACATTTTTAACAATTAAAAATATAAAAATAGTTAATTGAACAACTAATATCTTTCTTACTAGAGTTATTATATGATATCTAATTTATCTTTTTATTATGCTTAGTATTCAAATATTATAAGATCTATACTTTAATTAATATTTTATTTTATTTTTATAATTTGGATTTTTTGTTTAAAGTCTAAGAATTTTAAATTTTATATCATATCAAAATATTCTTATAAAAAAGTTATATAAAACTTGAATTTAAACTTATCACCTTGAACGTGACTGTTGTAATAGAGGTATTATGTTTGAATTGATTGACATAGAGATCCAAAAAGTAATTTAATTGTCTCATTCTAGACATCTCAAACTCGACTACATAGTTTATACAATTTTTTTCACACTAACAACTATTACAACTATTAGTGGCACAAAAAATTGTCATCTACATAGATTTGTACAAGAATAATATCATTTTGAAATTTTCTTATGAAAAAAGTCTTATAAACTTTTTCCCTCTTGTAATTTTAAGATAAAATAAAGTTATTAAGCCTCTCATATCAATGTCTTAAGGTTTGCTTTAGTTCGTAAAGAGTTTTCTTCAGCTTATATACATGGTTTGAATATTAATGATCCTCAAATTCAGGAAGTTGAGATACATAAACTTCTTCATATTAATGAAGTATTTAGAAAGGAATTCTTGATATCCATATGAAAAAGCTTAAAGCCACGCATACAAGCATGTGTTAGAAGTATCGTTATTGTCTCTAACCTAGTTATAGGTGTATAAGTTTCATCAAAATCTATTCCTTCTTCTTGATTGTACCCTTTAGCTATAAGTCTGACTTTATTTCCAGTGATAATTTTATTTTCGAAAACTCATTTTGTACCTATTACATTCACGTGTTTAGTTCTAGGTACAAGTATCCAAGCATCTTTTCTAACAAATTAATTTAACTCCATATGCATAGTAGAAAATATAATGTTCATCCTTTAAAGCATCACATATATTCTTAAGTTTAGTCTTATGAAAATAAAAGTCATTGTATTGGAGAAATTATTTAAATAATGCATGGTAGATATTCTCTTTTCAATTTGTCCAATTACATTGTCAAATGAGAGATCTTTAGGAATTCTCCATTCTTTGGGAAAATCTTTATGAGATTCTTGTCCAGTAGCAGATTTGCCTGAATAAACTTGATTGCTTAATTTGTTCAAATTAAATTTGGTGAAGATATCCAACAGTTCTTCCTTACCTACATCATTCTTAAGTAACACTTGTAGTCCATGATTAGATTCATCAAATACCATATGAACAAATTCTTCTATAGTCATAAGCTTCTTATTATAAATTCTATATGAATGACTATTCAAAGAATAACCTAAGAAGATACATTAACTTGCTTTGGCATTAAACTTGCCAATATTTTCTTTACCATTATTTCATACAAAAACATTTGCATCCAAAAACTCTAAAATGGTCTATATTAGGTTTTCTATCCTTATATAATTCATAAGAAGTCTTCTTAAAAATTGGCCTAATTAGTACTCTCTTTGCACACAACAAACAATACTAACAACATCAACCAAAAATATTTAGGAAGAGAAGTTTCATTTAACATGGTTCTAACTAATTTCTCCAAAAACCTATATTTCCTTTCTACAACTCTATTCTATTGTGGTGGTCACCCATGCAACAACCTTTTTCATTTTGCAAAAGTTTGGCAAGCTTTTTAAAAAGCAATAAAATCATCATTCTTAGACACAATGAATAGGATCCATGTGAATCTAGAATAATCATATACAATGGCAAGTGTATTACAAAATCCCCTAAGGCTCATAGTTATTGAGGGACCAAACAAGTCCATGTGTAACCGTTCAAAAGGACTTATTTGTTGAAATATAATTATTCTATTTAAAAGAATTTTTTACTTCTCTTTTGACAATCTTTATAAACTTTATCCTTTTCAAACTTAAGCTTTGGAAGACCATTTATCAATTCCTTAGTAATCAATTTATTTAGATGATTCATATGAATGTGAGCAATCCTTTTATGCCACAACCATGAATCCTCATTTTTAGTTAACAAACATTTAATCCTAGATGATGCTTGATGAAAATCTAACTTATAAATATTGTCAACCCGCTTACCAACTAACATAACTTTGTCTATTTTTGACTCGCAATCTAGGCAATGATTAGTTTCAAATATTAATTTATGACCTTTGTCACACAACTAACTAATACTCAACATATTATGTTTCAAACCATCAACAAAGAGTTCATTTTGTATGGTAACGGAGGAACCATTTCCTATATCATCACAATCAAAGACTTTTCCTTTATTATTATCACCCTAAGTGACATAACCTTCCTTTTTAAGCTTTAGATTCATAAATATCTTAGTATCACCAATAATATGCCTTGAAAAGCCATTTTTTAAGTACCACAGTTCTTTATTGGCTTCAAGTGCATTTGCAAAATAATTTATACAAGATATCGATCCTTATTAATTTAGGCCCAACCGTGTTAATTTCCTCATTGGCTTGTTTTCGAAATCCATTTTACTTTTTCATTAGGAATATCATATTTGATGTTTTTGCAGTTTCTAACAATATGATATTTTCTCAAACAATAGGAACAAGTGATGAAAGGTGAAACACTTAGTTTTCTATAAGAAAATAAAATTTTGTATTCTTTCACTTTATTTTGAAAAACGGGTTTATAACCTATCCCAACTTTATCAAAAACACAATTTTGTAAACCTAATGATGCTTCAAGATTTCCTCCTCGCACTTGACTAAGTTTTAATAAGATTGTGAATTTTATCTTGCAAAGATTTACAATTTTCACAATCCTTTTGAATTGGCTGACCTGATTCAAAACAACCACAAGAAGAAGTTTAATAAATAATCTCAAAGGTTTCCAAATCAATTTTAACATTACTCAATTCTTCTTCTAATGCGGTGACTTTATTTTCTAGCTAGATATTCAATCTCTTGATTCTATTATTGGAAGTGGTCAATCTATTATCTTCTGCATGCATCTCATTAAAGAGATTTACAAGCTGACTTTAGTTGTTTTCATTCTCAGAAATTATAGTACTTACATTGCTTGAAGAGGGCTCATAACCAGACATCAAACAAAGATTCGCCTCTTCATCCTTCTTTGAAGAAGCACTAGAAGAGGTCTTTTCATTGTCTTGTCATGCAAGGTTTTCCTAATCTTACTGCCTTTCTCAAATTTCCTGTCAAAGTTATTTTTTGACTATTTGGACATTCAATTTTGATGTATCCTTTTTTCCACATCCAAAACATGCAAAATTAGAGGAACTTGAATAAGGTTTTCTATTTACATACCTTCTATTGAAAGTTTCTATCCTTAGTTCCTTTCTTCATAAATTTTCCAAATTTTGTGACCAACGGACTTGAATTTTCATAATCACTACATTCCTTTAATTCCTCTTCCTTCAGTTCTTTATTCTAAAAAACAACTTTTAGTGCAATGCTCTTGTTCTTCTTATCACTACTCTTTTATTCTCTAAGTTTGTTCTTCTCTAGCTCGTGCTCCCTCAATTCCAAACAGTAATGTAGTTGTCATGCTTGTTCTTAGCCATTTTTAGAAAAAAGGATCAAATCTTGAATATCTTTCAAGAACCAGCTCTTGATGTCAAGTTTTACATTCTAGCTTGAGCAAGGATTTTTTGCTTAAGCGAAAATCTTTCACTGAAGTGAAAATATTATAAGAAACTTTATAAAGTTAACTATCTTTTCAAGCTTTCTCTCAAAAATCAATACCCAAATCTATATTTTTACAAAACATACAAGATTAAAATGATACAACCTTGCTCAAAATTTGAGAGTTATTGTCTTTGAACTTTTATGTTTATATATCACTACATTTATATTTCTAAACCAAATTCGTTTAAATTTAAATTCAAAACTCAAACAAACAACAATCATCAATGTTTACCCTTCAATTGATTCATACTACAATTCAAACATATTCAAGAATTTCATCTCATAACAATCAACATGAAATTTACATAATCAACAAAATCTATCATCTCTATAATTTAACATTCAATCTCAATCAAAACACTTTAATTTACTCAGCAACAAGCCTTACAAGAAAATTTAAAGTTTGTAACCACGTCACCTTCATATTCAGATTTAATTAGAAATATGCCTACTCACAAAGAGCTTTAACTCCTAAAGAAAGCAATGATAATCTAGCTTGCACCATAGAGTCTTGATCGATGATCCAAACATATCACTAAGACTTTAAACTAAGAGAGACTCATCATGAAATCTCAAGTACCACATGCAAACACATCTACCCAGGAAAACAATACAACTTAAAAATGACTTAAAGGAAAAGAATGAGTAAAAATAAACTTACTCTAATCAAAATTCTGATTGGACAATATTACTTCACTCACTTTCAAGAACCTAGTGATGACCTCCGATCGTCAGTTTAATGAAGAAGGTAGTCAAAATCTTAGAGAGAAAACATAGAAATAAAAAAAAGAATAATTTTTAGAAAGACCGTGATTATAATAAAATGAAACTTGAATAATTGATTTTTTTTATTTATATACATTTTTCACTTTAATAATAAAATATTCATATATCATTTTAATTATACTACTTATATTCTAAAATTATTTTTTAGGTCGTTTGGAAATATCCATTTATTTTATAGTTTTATTCTCTAAGTTTTTTTATCAATTTGTTCCCAAAAATTTAAATTTTATTATTTTAATATATGTTGGTAGAGTCTTGTTGATGAAGCCACACAAAATATTATGAACAACTGGCTTAATGTTATTAATTTAAAAATATTGTTTTGTTTAAATCTAGACACCATACGATAATTATAATTTAGAATGATCTTAGCTGTGATGTAAAATTTTATTGCTTTAATTCTCATTGGCAAGGTGTTACTTTTTAATGAAAACTTTTGGATATGAAATATAATGTTACTTTGAGATATGACACGACATGTATTGATCAGTAATTTTTTATTTGTCAAATCATTATTTAATGACAAAACCCTGATAACAGGAATTATATCAGTAAATTTTTTATATTAAATAGATACAAATTTACAAAAAAATTAGAGTCCAAAATAATAAAATTAGAGTATATTAAAAGACCACTAACATATTTAAGACTAATATACATTATTTAAAAAAAATACAAAAAATCTTCTATGTATTTAATAAGTTCATTTCTATTTTTATAGAGAAATTAGCTAATATTTTTTTTCTTCTAAAAATGCTTGTAAAGAAACTTATCAAAACAAGATTAGATACATACACAACTAGGATAATATAAATACATTTTCTTCTATGCATTTAATAAGTTAATTTCTATTTATAGAGAAATTAATTAATATTTTTCTATTTTGTCTTCTAAAATGCTTATAAAGAAACTTATTAAAACGAGATAAGATACAAACACAACTAGTATAATATAGATACAATTTCTTCATAAATATTTATAAAAGAAATAACAAGTTAAAATTGATTTACTTATAAATCAAAACAAAAATTATAAAAATTAATAAGTTAAGGGTTCCAACTAAATGTAATTTATTTATTTATTAAGGTTTTATAATATTTTTATTCTAAAATATAATTTTATTTATTTATTAATATTTTATAATATTTTTTTTTAATTTTAATTAAAATTTATTTCAATTTAATTTATATTTTTAAAATTATTCTTTTACACAAACTTATTTGAAATTCATCTTTCAATTTCAATTCAAACTTATTTATTATATTACCTAATTAATTTAATTTTTTATTCTATTCCATCAATTAAAGTAACTCCTAACTTTACACTCATTTATTTATTTATTTATATAATTTAAAGGACTTCACTTTGCATAATCTTTCTCTTTCTTTTTCCCTCTCTACAATCCAAATAAGCATAATATATGTTAGATGGAATTCCAGCCTGGTCAATGATACGGCCAAAATATTTTGTCACTACCACATTACAATTCCCATTAATAAGATTTGGCCAACACATTACAATTCTCATCAATATTGATTCACCAACATTTCAGGCAAAGCCTGATTATAGAATTGCCTTAAACATCTCATAGATCATCACAACCAACCCCTCAGACAACTGCTCGCCCTCAAACTTGGTTGAACGAGTACTATCTGTTTCTCACACAAAAGCCACGAAATTGTAATCATCAGACAGCATTCTGGAATGGTGAAAAAAACTACTAATTCACATGCAATTTGATTCAAATGCTTTTCTACTTATTCTAAAATGGCCAATAATAGTCCAAATTGTTGCCACCAATGTACAACAAAACACAAAACTAACTCCCAATATTCGCTTTATCAAGAACTTTCAGAATGTTACTGGTTCTGTACTTCCTCTCGGTCAACAGCTCTAACATATATTTCGTAACAGCAACCTGAAACATCAGAAATAAGACAACAAGAACATTGAAAAGATGGAACAGGATGAGAAATTAGTATGATTGTTTCAGGAGGAGTAACATAGTACAAACTAGCGTATATTCAAATACACACAGATAGGTAACGCAGAATATTTAGTGTATGCAGAGTCGTCAATTAATAAGTGCTGTCATGATATTCACACAATGCCAAAACGCAGTAAAAGGGGTCCATGAAAAGAAATAACTGAGAAATCAAGATTTCAACAAGCTAAAATATTCTTACAAAAATCTGAAACATGTTAGCAAATACTATTATATTCTTTTCACTTCTGAAAGTATTATATAAATAAACCTTCAAACAATTATGCTAGTAACCATATTTGTTCAATGCTAGAAAGGAAGCCTGTACACAGAATATTACTGAGGAAGTATGTCCTATTGTCTCTATCACAAACAAGCCCTGTAAAAATGACAATATCTAAAAACCAAAAGTTACACACTCAGGATTAAAGAGTACCATGTCCTCTTTTCCAATGTTTTCAGAAATTTTCTTCAAAATAAACTTTTTATAATCTATCATACTCAGTAATCCAAATTTACTTTTGAAGTAATCATGTTTCAGCATCAAACTGCAGAAGCGATAAGGCATAGTATAGTTCCAAATCAACGAGAGCTTTGCCTAAGCCAAAAAAAAAAATCCGGCTCAGACCATTTCCATCCAAGTTGTTCATAAGTTTGACCTAAGAGAAAACAGATTTGAACAATTTAATTTTCCTTTGAAGCTTACCAAAAAAAGACTCCCTTATGTGTTCATTTATCTGGTTAATTAATTTGGAAAACACCACCAAGACCGGTTCATCTCACATGTCCTCCTCTAACAACCCGGTAAGATTAAATCATAAAAATATTGACAGTATCTTATCAGTCAGACAAAACTTAGATCAAATTCTTAATTTAAGCAATTACATGGTTTTTTTCTCTCTAAAACTGTGCAACTTAGAATCAACGGAAGCTATTGATGTTGGAAAACAAAATTCACAAGTCATTACCTGCTTTGAGAATTTGATAGAAAGAATATAAAAACCATGATCTCTAAGTTTTGCTCCAAATTATGGTTTTTATAGTTTATTGAGACTACAAGGACAAATTTAACATTTAGAATGATGTGTGAATGACCGTAAGGCCAACAAATTTGAAATGAAACAATAACAACATTCACAGAAAAATCATGAGCCCGTTCAAATGATTTAGCAACTACCAGACTTAAGATTCCAGATTTCTTCACAAGTATGTAAACTGTCACAACAAAGTCCAGCTCAAACAAGCATAAAATATTTTAGCTCATTAACAAGCGATTTCAATCCTTAAGAGATAATAAAGTACTTATCCTCACAGTTTCATTTTTTGACATCTAAGTCTTTCAACTTCCATTCACAAATCAAAATCAGAGTTTAAAGACAGCATACCTGCGACAACAACAACTGTCAGAACATCTCCAATTCTTTTGAGCTGTTTTACACTCTTCTTATATGATTTGAATGGTTTCAGAGTTGAATCTTCCGCCAAGAGCTGCATCAAAATCCAAGCAGTAAAAATGAATAAACAAGCAAACAAAAGAAATCACAAAACTTATGTCTGCTAAGCAGTAAAAATGTGACGTTCTACAAGGAATTCGCAAAAGGTCAAAAAAAATAATATTAAAAAATATACAAATACTTGTTTTACTTCCTTCACAAGCAGCAAATGCTCTACCTATTCATTGCAATACCTAAGTCAAAAGACAGATTTGTGGAGACATAACCAAAATCAATTTCACAAATTTGCCTAACCCCAATGCCAATATTTGTTTAAAAAATGAATCTATATAAAAAAAAAAAACTTCCAGTTTTATTCACTAACTTCATGAAGGGGGTCTTTTTCAAACTCGACTTTTTTTGCCAATTTAAATTAAGTAATTATGAGTAGAAATAGGTGATATAGATGCACAAAATTACTTGATCGTGAAAAATAATAACAAATCTAATAATAAACAAAATTAAACCTTACAGCTTTTTCACGAGACCCAGGTTCAACGTGGAATCGACGGCGTGGAAAAGAAGCGGAATCTTGAGTCTTCTGATTTCTCAAAATGAATTTTCAGTATAAGAAAAAAGAAAACCGAAATGTTACATGAAATTGGTAATGATTATGATTCAATTTGTTATAGAAAAAAGTATAACGATACCTGGGAGTGAGATCGAAAATGGGAAGCAATTGTTGTTTTGTTCAACAAGAACGCCATTGTTTAAGCGTTTTGATATGAAACGACGTCGGAAAAGCTGAGATAGGTGAAGGAAGAAATTACCCAACCAATAAAACAACCCTTGAGATGGGAATTTTCCGTTAAAAAATGTCTTTTAAATTATTAAATTTTGTATCGCAATTTTTTATTTTTGTTTTTAATGTATATCTTTATTTTGTTATTATTATGTATTTATAATTTTATTGTTATTATGGATCCAATTTTTTATAATATAAAACTTTTGTCCTATATATTATGTGTTCAATATTATAATCATATTTAAGTTTTTTTAAAGTTATTTTGAGATAAAATTGTAATTAATCGATAATGTTACAAATGTATCTTATGTTGAGTTGTTGAAAGTTGCACCTAAACTACATCCCTTGTGTCTAAATCTCCATCAACATTTATAACTTGTTTTTTGCCTTAGTTGGTGTATACTTCGTTTAGTGTTTGTACTTTGTCTTAACACTTGTAAGATTTCTAATCTTGTAACATGTCATCTAATGGTGTTTTCATACTTGCCCTTACACTTCTAATACTCATTTGATGTTGATAGCACTTGTGTCTTGTGATCTTTCCATCTGACACTTTGATAGTTATGCCTTGTCTTCACCAAACTTCATAGTCATGTCTAATGATTTGAACTTCGTTTAGAACAAAGTGAGTTTACATCTAGCTTTCATGATATGTCTTTATGTGAGCTCGTCTAATCAATTACATCTTGCACTTGAAGTGTGTCTTGCATTTTGTGAACTTTTTGTTCTAGGTGCAATATATATTTTTTATCATCTTTAACTTTTGTCTACTACCTATTTCATGTTACACGTACCAAAACATGGATGTCATTAACATAACTAATACTTATGTTTTATTATTATTATTAGATTCGTATGTGCCTTAATAACAACCTCTTTAACATGTTATGATAATATCATTATTATGATGTGTTTATAGTGCAAAAGAGTCAAGAAGGATTGTGAACTATTACAAATAGAGAGAAGTGCGAGGAAAAAAGAAACTAAAATGACCCTATAGAGTTGGAAAAAGGTTAATCTTTGTGAATTATGTCACAAGTGAAAGGTGTGAGATCTCACGTTGATTTATAAAAGAAAACTCAATAAAGAAATTTATTTAGAAGTTAATCTTCATATATTTGATGACCACATATTGATTTATGAAAATAATCATTTAAAATAACAATTTTGGAATAAGGTGTTGAGTTGTGATAGGATGTAATAAGTTTCACAACTGTGAAAATGAAAATAATACATTATCATTTTAGTAAAAACTCACGGTTAAATTTTGAGAGTTCTAGTGATAAAGGGTTCAAGTGACAAGTTAATAAATATTCAGTAAATTAATTAATGAGATATTTGAGAGAAACAATTTTCAATAAAAAAAACATTTTTGTGTGATCGAGAAGTTTTTTCTTGTGATTTAGAAAAGGTGAAGGACTTATTTGATGTAAATTTTATTTAACAAATAATGAATGATCAAAAGGCTACCATGGTTAGGATTTGGTCAGCGCCACTAATGATGTTGGTCCCAAAAATATTCCATAAAGAGGAACATTTGTAGAGCAAACATGATTGAAGTTCACACAAACCCAAAATAAGCAAGTGGTATGCTTCATCTACTTTGAGCTACTTATCATCTCCAAAGAAAAGCATGTTTCAAGTTTCCATTGCAATGTGAACTCATCATCTTTCCCCTTCATTCCTCTTTAGCTGGAACATTTGTCCACTATGGAGATGTTAAAGATTGAATACAAGGCAAAGTTGTGAGAATCAAACTTATCACCAAAACAAAGTAAAGACAAGTATTTATTTTTATTTAACTAGAAGTTCAAATAGGAATAAATTGGTTTCAATAAATTTTTATTTTATTATTCTTATTATTATTATATTTTAATATAGTAATACAATAAAAAAATTAAAATAAATAAATAAAAATATTCATATAAATTTATAAAATTAAAATTCAAACTTTCGTTAAAGTGACATAGGCCATAGCATATAACTAAATCTTTATATGACCACAAGCAAGTGTAATATATTGATCCAAGTTCAACAATAAAAATTAAAATTTATTAACTACAAATCTCTTAAAAAACACTAACAAAAAGATAAATGTTTTTAGAGTGAATCGGTTTCTTAAGTTGCTGGTTTTATCCGGTTCAAATTAAATCCCACTTTTTTTAGAAAAAAAAAATAGATCATCAATTCCCATTAAACCAACGGCTCCAATTTAATTTTGACAATAATGATACTCAAAGTTGATTGACTAAATTTCAAAATTTATTAACATCCTTCAATAATAAACACAATAGAAGATGATGATAAAAAGATAAAGATCATGTGAGTATCTACCATAGGATTTTTCTTAGCATATGTTATTGGAGGAAGCTATAAAAAAGGAGGAAATAAATTTGCTACTATATGGTTGTAAGCTTAATGTATGTAATATTTTATATTGTTAGTTTGTTCTAACCTTCTTCTATTTTAAAGTACTTATGGCATTATGATTATTTGTTTTTGATTTAGTAATGTTTATCTTAGTTAGTTTAACTGTTTAGTTAGATGTTTATCTTAGTTAATTTTACTTACCACTCACTCTAATTTATTGCTACATTTAATTATCAATTCATAATCTTAAAAATATTTTCTTTCTTTTTGCTTACCATTTGTCTAGCATATCGTGATTTTACAACTCTTAAAAAATGTTTGAAATAAAAATCTGAGTAATAAAAAAGATAATAATTTGACACCCATAAACATCATTTTTCAAAGATAAAAGTAATTAAATGTTTTGTTTTAAATTAAAAATTAGTTTATATATAAGTAAAAAATAATAATATAAAAAAGGTTATATGATTAACACAGGTGACCCCGAAGTTGCCACGCAGTCCAAAGTATTTGCGGTTAAGAATGATATTCGGTAGTTGCTAACTTGCTATGGACCCTTCCTCTGCTTTCGTTCTTTCTTTCTTTCAACGACACAACCACAAAACAAAGCAACAATGGCTCTCCCTCTGAGAGTCGCAACTGCTGCTTCTGTTTCACGCATTACAATGCCCAAAAACCCAACGTTCATTTCACTTCTACACTCCAACTGCACTCTCAAATTCCACAACTCACCTTCTCTTCGTCCACGCCCCAACGCTCTTCCCACGCGCTCTCACCTCTTCATTCGAGCCATAAGCGAGGCAACTGTGGAACCTGAAATTTCTAAGAAACAAAAAAATGATTCACCAAAAGATTGGAAGATTAAAATGCTCTACGATGGAGATTGTCCCCTCTGCATGCGAGAGGTTCTCCTTTATTTGTTCCAACCATATCGTTTGATGCTCGTAATTCGTTTCTTTGAGTTTTGGCATTGACAGAGTACTGTTTTGCATGTTGTTATGATCAGGTGAATATGCTAAGAGAGAGGAATAAGAGTTACGGCACAATCAAGTTTGTTGATATAGGTTCTGATGATTACTCTCCCGACGAGAATCAAAACCTTGACTACGGAACTGTTAGTCTTTGCTCTACGTTTTCTACTCTTCTTTCTCATCTTAAATTTAGTTAACAAGTTTTTAACAAGAGTGGAAAGGTTTTTACATTCACAATCAATCATAATTTGTATTTAGCTATTACAAAAGGTAACAAACTGTTCTATGATGGAGTGTAAACTTTACTTGCAGACTTGATATTTTTATTTGCTTTTGGGATTTGCAGTGCAATTACTGCGCCTTTGATTCATTCATTAAATTGTTAACAACGTTCGATAAAATTGGTTGTTTTATTTGAAGACTCTTATTATACTAAGACATTTTCTTTCTCATGTGCTAATTGATAGATGTTATGTAGTTCAGAGCATCTCTTGCAGGTGCTTCAAGATACAATATAATGACTCTTTGTTTCTGCTTGTTAGGCTATGGGAAGAATTCATGCTATTCTCTCAGATGGAACTGTGGTTACAGATGTTGAGGTATGGCTTCTTTCCTAATCTTCATTTCTAGCCTTGGAGAAGTCTTACCTTTTCTCTGTAATCCTACTTTATTATTAATATCATTGATCTGGATACAAGTGCTTTGGAATATTCACATGAGTCAAAGTTCAGAAATTTTATGGAATTGCAGAGGATTCAGAGATTAGAACATTACTGCTGACAGTTGAATGACTCTCATAGTTCATTGTCGATATGCATTATAGTGTAATACCAGTATGACTTAAATATCTATCCAGTTTCAAGATAAATACACCCTGCTGCTGAAATATGAAATTTTTGTACAATAAATGATTGATTAGTTAGCTTCATTCAATAACAAGAAGACATCCCAAATTGCAGAAGGATATATAATAGTGAAATATGAATCTGTTTTTGTTGAGTGAAATTTGTTACTTACTTTTCTGTGCAATAAAGATGTATATATTTATATATGCATGTGTTTAACTATGACGGGCATTCTGCAGGCTTTTAGGAGATTATATGAGCATGTTGGACTTGGTTGGGTTTATGCAATTACAAAATATGAACCAGTAAGTCTTCCTTTCATAGTTTTGAAGGACTAGTTCTCTTGTTCATCTACTATGGCCAAATCCTTTCTCTACTGCTTACTGAAGAATAACATAGCTTATTTCTTTATATATTATGTTATTAATGGAGAAAAAACATTTGCAGATTGCTAAAATTGCTGATTCTGTATATGGTGTCTGGGCTAAATACCGTCTTCAAGTTACAGGTAAAAAAAATGAGCATTAATAATTTTTCACCCAAATATTCCTTTCAGTTATATTTCCATTGTTATAAACTCAAATCAAACACACAAAATGAAAGGAAAAAGCTATTGTTTTACTATTCACAGAACTACTCAAACAACACACCTAAAACAGAATTGTAGTCAAACGGGATAAAATAAAACCAGAAATGCACATGACCTCAATCCCTCAGACTTAGAGCTGCACCTCTCAATTTGAGTACTATCAGACGACTTCCTCATTATGATTATTAGCCTATCACATTGTTATAAGTCTACTTGTAACACCTTACATGGGTTTTGACTTTAGTTGGGATGAGGATGTACTTGTGAGTCTTTATTTAGTTGGAATAATCGGGTCATGTTATAAGCCTCGGAAGCTTAGAATTATTGTGATAGGCTATTCTCCAATTTAACATTTGATGGCTGAACCAATCCATCAGTGCGTAAAGACTATCACTTTTAGTTGTATTATTCATTTCTAACTATTTATATGGTAATAGTTTCCACTCCCTGAAAGTAAGACATGCATGTCTCTATGGTTATTATGCTAACAAGTATGATTATGCTAACAAGTCTCTATTGTCCATTTTTTGTTTCCAGGACGACCTCCTATAGAAGAAATATTAGAAGCTCGAAAGAAGAAGGTAGAGATAGACTCAACGTAAAAGTATCATGTTAAGTTCAGCATAGAACATCTCTGCAGAATAAAACATAAAAAATAGAGATGGAAAGGAAATTTTAATAGGAAAGAAATTTTTCGAAGTTAGAGAACAGTATGAATTTTGAAAGAATGGGATTCTTTGCCATCATAAACATTTAATGATTTGATTGAACTTATGATCCATTGCCTTTATTAGAGTCTGTATCCCTTTTATTTAATTATACCTGAAATTAGGCTGCAAAAATTAACGGCCTTTACCGGTTACCACGAACATAATAGCACTTAATGCACAACCTAGTTGAGACAAATTATATATGATGCTAATCTATTGCTTCATAACACTACAACAAAACACTAAAATATGGTATACATGGATGAGAATGTCATAGAGTTCTTGAATAATTTTGACTTTTAAGTATTTGTTCTGGACCCATGTTTTTTCTGTCCTTGCAGTCTAACTTTGATATGCTTGATAATATGAAGTTTGTCTCTAAGTGTTTATCTATCATTTTTTCTTCGTAGGGTGAAGTATGCAAAGACAGCAATGCTTGCAAGATGTAAATTTCCTTAATATCAGATTCCAAAATGCTCGCTATGTGATTTGTTTTCAAATTTGATCGTCATCCTCTGAAACAGGGTTTTGTATGATCTCATTTACAAGAAGAAACCAACATATAGATTATGTAGCAACATTTTATGTCTGTCTGCATATGCATTTGATTACCGTTTTCAAATTTTGCTGCAATGCATCTGGCATAGAAATATTAGTGTAAATAAAATATATTTGTGTTTACCTGTAGTCTCCATTAAGTCGGAGAAAATTCTTCAACATTGTACAAGTTACATGACACCAGCATCTTTGCTCTGGTGTACTTATCAGTTATCACAACAGACATTGCTGGGACATATTAAGAATTTTATTTTGCCTACACATACATGTATATAAGCATACAAATTCATATCGTGTGCATTCATTTACCTAATGAGGGTGGAAGATAGTGTTTTACTGTTGGAAATTTCCTTACCTCTGCCAGGGGAATCAATTATATTTACTAATACCCGTCATCAAAACCTCTATAAACTCGCCTGATATTTTCCTAACTACCAGCTTTTGTAGTACCTTAAATCCACTTAGAGGCTTTTCTCTTAATACATTCACTTTTTTATCTTTGCCGTTCGGCACCATCTCACCACCAAACCTTCACCTGGATCACTTTGTAACCCTTCTAGGATGTTCATGGTATTGGATTGGCCAGATAAACCCAGCAATAAAATCAAACAAAAACTGTAAAATTGGGTCGAATTGGCTCTATTAAGTGATCGTTTACTTTAAATCTGAACCAAACTATTTATTTTACTCTTTTGACTTGCCGTGAAAATTTTTAGCAAGTTCATAAAATCATTCATCATTTTCACGGGGAAATTGAACTATTCACAAAATTTTAACTTATTGAATGTATCTGAAGCAACAGAAATATAACACTATGGAATATTGAATGGCTAAACTGCAAAAATGGGTCAGAAATTACACGGAAGCATAACACTCGGATAAGACTACGACTATGGCAAAGGAAATCAGGTTTAACAAATGGCTATGTTAGGTTTACTTTTGACAAATCCTTACAAATTAAAGACATATTTGAACAGTGTTAGGTTACTTTAGTAAATCATTAAATTAAAGACAGATTTGAAAGATATTCTCCATAAGCACTGTTAAGGATGGCAGAAATAAAATAAATTTCTTGATATGCTAAAATTAATTTATGTCAAGAACAGAAAAGCAGAGAAGTTATATGAAAGAATTTTTACAAAATGTTAATTTTAAAGTTGGCTTCATTTTTTTAAATTTTTTCATCGAAGTATGTATGCTATTTAAGTGTAACAAAGCACAATTAATATCTCGTCGTATAATTTATTAGGGACCTTGTGATACGATATATGTTTTAAGATAAATGTATCTCAATATATTTACTCTTTATAAGATATTTGGATTTAATAACCCATTAACCTTGTTGAAACTCGATCGCACCGAACCGAAAGTGCTCAGTAAATAACGATTTAATAGTTATAACTAAATTAGTCTTTATTAGTTTTGCTTTCATATTCTTTTCTCACTATACATAACAATGTTATGTTACTCAGTTCATCCAAATCATAGACCAAGTGAGTCTATTACCAGAAAAAGAACTAATGCTTATTTGGCTTATGGACTTTGCCATAATTGGCCTAGTTCTGAAATTTCTCCTGTTGTTCATGTTGTGAAAAGATATTAGAGAGTACCCTTAAACATTTAAACAAGTTCTGCTAAAGGTTTTCTTCATTGCCTATCCCATTACTCGAAAGTATGTGTATATATATTTACATATTGTTGATCGTGATCAAACATAATAGTGTATCAATGAAAACAAAATCAGAGAGCAGCAACAGCACAAAAATAAACGTCACAATCGCTGATGCGCTGGTGCCAAGTAGTCAAGGACCACAAAACAAGCTTTTGAAATTAGATTCACGAAAATGAACAAAATAGGAATCTATGGTATTTGCCAAAAGGAGTGGTCCATCACACTCTTTTGAACTGTTTGGTCCCATTTCTGTTATCACCCTAAGCAGATCTCAGGAATGATTATTAACAAAGGCTAAACTAATTATTTTGTTTATATTTGAAGTTTGTTTCAAAATATGTAAAACTCAATCAAATCAAAGTCTCTTGGTACAGTTACTACAGTAGCTATGACATGAATGGTAACAACTCTCTTTATATTAACCAGAAGAAAGGTAGAAACTTTATATGACCCATCACAGTAATCATACATGCAAAAACTAGAACACATCCTCTAAATAAAACACTTCTAGTAGTCTAATAATAGAGCCAAGGTAGTGCAGACACATTGATTGCCATAGTAAACAGAGATGCACCCACATAGTGCATAATGAATGAAGAAGAAGAAATGGGCAATGAGATTTGTTTATCTAAGGGCACTTAGTCTTGTTGCCATGGGTGGTCATGCCAGTGTAGCAAGTTCCACAGAGTTCCCTATTTCCAGAGGTACCAGGTGGGACACACTTGCACCTCACACAGCACGTGCCACATGCCCTAGTGCACACGTTCGGCCTTGAATGAGCACTGCATCTTGATTTGCACAACCCACCACAATCTGAAAAGTAAGCCAACAGCATCAAACTTCATTTTTCTTTTCCCTCATTTCATTGTTGCTCCTGGCTTCACAGTTTAAAGGGTATCTAGAAAAACCAAACTACCACTATTTTTGTTATTGACTCAGCTTAATTACCTATGTCTTGCATTAGCCTTCTGTTCCCGTCTCTCACGATAAGCTGCAGAAAATCAAACAAGAGCCACAATTTATAGTAATGAAATGAGACTTTCAGTTCATATAATCTTTTATCATTGAAAATAACAAAAATGATATTTTTGTATCCTTAAAAGTATACTGTGATACATCTTTTTTTCTCAAATATAAAAAACCATATTTATAAGGGAAAAGCACGTGATAAAAGCTGAAAAATACAGAATATAATTTATTATATAAAGCATACTGGCTCATTGCGAAACTGCAGTTCTTCTTCTGCTGTTTCCTCTTCAATCTTTGGATCAGATGAAACCTGCATGACAAACCACAGAAGACGAAAACTATGTATGTGAATAAAACAATCCTCAACTGACAGAAGCTGATAAACTAAACCATGCATAACAAAATTGTTGGAACTATATTCTTTTACTAATGAATTAGTGTGAGCTAACACTGATGTGTTGGGGTACCTTAACAAGGCACACCAACAGCAACATCCCCAAGACAAGAAATACGCGTGACGCCATAGCAACTCAGAATCTGAAGGGAATGGGGTTTGAAGTTTAAACTTCAAATCTCTATGAAGAGAGCTCTATGAACAATAATACACATTATAGTTCACCCATTACTATAGCATTATATAGAGGAAGCAAAAACAGCAATGATCAGTGAAATTACCAAATGACCAAGATATCTAGCATTAATATCTCACGTTATTTTCCTCATAAATTGTATGACAGACAGGGGTATAAGATGTATAGAATGGGGATTCATTTTGGAAGAGTGATGTAAGGAAAAGTTATTATATTAAAATCATGATAACTATATTAAATTTTTAATTGATACCTTTACATTTTTTAATATTTATATTGAGTATTCTAAATGTCAAATTTTGTATTAAATAATGATATTGTCTTGGAATTTTGAACGTTATCTTAAATTTTTAAATTGTGTTTCTTCCATTTTATTATATTGTTAAAATAAAGTTGTTTTTTTATTTGACAGAGGTATCAAAATATATTTTTCAGTTTTATTTTACGAAAGGCCATAGCCATGTATTGTGGGAGTGGGTACTAGGATGAGGTTTGCATACCTTTTACTTAATACGATATATGTTAATTTACAATAATTTTAATATAAATTTATTAACTTTATGCGAATAAATCTAATTATCAATAATCTTATATAATTTTTATAAAAATATTAATTTTTTTAAAAATATTAATTTTTTTAAAAATATTAATTTTTAGTTTACATTTTTCGAGAAACAGAAAAAAGAAAAAAAGAAAAAATACTAAATATACATATCATTCGGGTAAAAAAAGAAAGAACAAAAATACTGTTTAGAAGCATTTAAAATAAAATCAATCAATCATAATTACAAATTTTATGAACTCTTAGGGAACAGTATGATCTAATGTACATGATAAAATTCTAGATTGTGTAAAGCCCCACAAAACAATTATTATTTATTATACTATTAGGGTAACACTAAGTTGTGTCCAACATCTAACATATAACATATAGATTAAGAAATGTACTCTGGAAGATGTACTTGAAACATTAAGATTACAATTAGTCTTTTAGATATTTAGGTGGTTTTTTTATTCTAGTACTTATTTGAACATACTGATTTAATTCAGAATTTTGTTTGGTGTCATAATCTTCATTTAGTTTTTGGTTTATATGAGAACAAACTTTTTCTAGAACATTCATATCTGATTCACAATTATTATTACTGTTATTTTTAACATTATCACAATGCACAAGAATGATCTTTAATAAACAAAATTTGATCATAAATGTTAGGACTCTTAGTTTCATTGTTAGTATTTTGAACCATTTGATATGAAAAAACATTTTCATAAAAGACAACATCTCTAGACACAAAAAGTTATCCAGATTGAATATTCAACCGAACACATCATTTTGTCCCCCTTTTAAAACCAATAAAAACACTTTTTGATTGGATTAAATTTTTTTATGTTTGTTGACAAAGTGCTAGCATAGCACAAAGATCTAAACACCTTTAATTTATTAAAATTTGCTGCAGTTTTGTAAAATATTTCATGAGGAGAAGAATAATTTAAAACAGGTGATGGAACCATGTTTATAACATGTGCAACATGTATCACAGAGTATGACCAATAAATTTTGGGTAAATGAGATCGTATCATGAGAGCTCTTGTTACATTTAATATATGATCATGTTTCCTTTCAACTATGCTATTTTTTGTGGAGTATTGACACATGATGTTTGATGCACTATTCCTTTATTAACAAATAAATTAGTCATGAAAAATTCAGTCTCATTATCACTTATTATTTTTATTGCTTTCTCAAATTGTGTTTGAACAAAAACAACAAAATTTTCCAAAATCTTGACAACTTCATATTTTTATTTTTAAAAAAAATCCACATATATCTCGAATAGTCATCAACTATGGTCAAGAAATATTTATGACCATGAATTGATGGTATTGAGTATGGTCCCCATACATCTACATGAATCAATTCAAAACATATTTAGATTTAGATGTACTTATAGGAAATGAAAGTCTTTTTTGTTTTGCTAAATGACAACCAACACAAACAATTGATTTGTTATATTTAACAAAAGAAAATTTAGTCATTATAACATCAATACATTTGTTAGAAACATGTCCTAATCGAAAATTCCAAAGGGTGTTTAGATCACTAGCATTAACATTAACAGTATTGATGGTATGTGCATATTTGATAGATTTGATTTGAAGTTTTTGATAGGATGGGATCCTGAGCATATAAAGTTTATCTTACATCTTAGCTGATCCAATTATTTTCAATGAGTTCTTGTCCTAAATATGACAACCATTAGAGTCAAAGGTAATAACACAAGATAAATTATCAATCAATTTTGCTATAGAAAAAGATTAAAATTGAAACAAGGAATATATAGAACATTTTTATGACATGATTTTGATTGAGAAAAACAATTCCAGAATAATTGACAATGACTTGGTTTTCATTTGGTAATTTGACATAAATAGGATTAATTTGTGGATATGAAGTAAAATGAGTTAAGGATGAACAAATGTGGTTAGTAGCACCACTATCAAGAATCCTAGAAATTTTCAAGCTTAACTCAACCTCATAAAACCAGCTTATAAGGTGAGGTTTGCACCCATTTATATACAATGAAATGTCTTCATTTCTAGTTAATGTCGGATCTCTAACACAACATTATACTCGGAACTCAAAGATCCTCAATACTTGCATTCACAAAAATTCTAAAATAACATGTATATTATTAGAAAAATATTGTGTTGACACTAATAGGAATTTGACCTAGACAATAACAACATTAATGTGACATCCTGTAAAGAGTTGATAGAGAATAATATAAAGTGTTTATATTTTATGTGTATTTAATTGTTATAACAGTGAAGATCTGATTATTCAGGTGGACACATATGATCATCTAGTTTCATCCTATCATTATGGTTATCTAATTATGGTGATCACAATTAATGAACCATCCAAAATCGACCACGACGATTACAAACTGTGGGTTATGACTCACCTTTACTGTTATCTTGGCATAAATGGGAGGTTACTTACCATTGACAATTAATTGTTATTAAAGAGAGGTTAATTGCCACAATCAATTGCAATCAATGGGAGGTTAATTGCCGCAATCAATTGCAATCAATGGGAGGTTAATTGCCACAATCAATTGCAATCAATGAGAGGTTAATTACCATTAATTGTATTTACTATTGTTGTCTCCTAGAACCACTATATATAGTGGCTTCCTTCAAGCAATGTAACACACAACAAACAACAACACACACTTGCTTCCTCTATCTTTTCCTATACTCTCTATTTCTGCTTTTGGGTGTAAGTGTTTAACCCATATATAGAGAATTTGTTTTGGGGCTATTTATCTATTAGCTTGAGAGGAATTTATTGTACTCCCAGTACTATTATAGTGGAAGTTTTGGCTCTCTCGCCGATGGTTTTTTACCTCTATTTAAAGGGGTTTTCCACCTAACAAATTCTGGTATCATTCTCACTTTACTTGTTACTTTAATTTCTCATAATCTTTGGTTGAAATTATCACGCTTCCGCACACGATATCCCTACAAATTGGCATCAGAGCTTTTCGATAATTCAAC
>Ga0123342_1003157_pt1 | contig 26744 bp, 12 predicted proteins | sample Turbeawhitnodule_FD_89960 | JGI IMG/M metagenome (GOLD analysis project Ga0123342, IMG submission 89960) | Root nodule microbial communities of legume samples collected from Mexico - Turtle bean Mexico white nodule | ecosystem: Host-associated > Plants > Roots > Nodule | place: Mexico: Nepantla...
ACCACCATCTAGACGTAAATCTATTTTGTTTCGGTACATATGAATTTGACAACCACCTCAAACCATACTTAGATTCTAAGACCTCCTTCCAAAGACCATATTCTGTAGAACCCAGTCTCCATAGCCATTTGGCCAAAAGTGCCTTTTTGAAGTGCTCAATACGCCTAATACCAAGACCTCCCACCTCTTTCTCTTTACAAATATTATCCCAACTAGTCCAAGCAATTTTCCTCCCTTCCGTACCCCACCCCCACAAAAACTTCCTCTATAAATTTGTAATCTCTTTGCACACTCCAATTGGTGCTTTAAAAAAGAATAGGTAGAATAGTGGTATAGCGTTGATAACTGATTTTATAAGGCACACTCTTCCCGCAAATGACAGATTCCTCCCCTTCCATACAGAAAGTTTCTTCCTTATCTTTGATACCACAGGCTCCCAAAAAGAACACCTAGATGGATTACCTCCTATAGTTAAACCTAAGTATGAGAAATGTATCTCCATTATGCTGCAATGGAGTATTTCTGAATATAATTTCACCTCGTAACTATCTACTCCAATTGTGCCTAACTTACTCTTAAAGAAGTTTACCCTGAGGCCCGAGCTTAATTCAAAACATCTTAAAATAGCCTTAATACATCTAATATTTTGCACGTTTGGTTCACATAAGAAGAGAGTATCGTCTGCAAATTGGAATAGATTCACCTCCACGTTTTTATCCCCTATTTTAATTCCTGATAACAAGTTTTTTCTTGTCGCTTGTTTTACAAGCCTAGATAAACCTTGTGCTACAATCAGAAACAAAAACGGTGTCATCGGATCCCCCTGTCTAAGACCTCTAGTTAGTTTAAATTCTTTTGTCGAACTACCATTTACCAAAACCGAGACTGTAGCCGATTCAAGGCAAGCTCTAATCCACTGCACCCATTTTCCACAAAACCCTAGTCTTCCCATCATATAAAATAAGAACTCCCAACTTACCGAATCGCATGCCTTCTCAAAATCAAGTTTCACAATCACCCCCCTTTTCTTTCTTCTTTTCAAGTCATCAACAACCTCATTCACAACAAGAACACTATCTAACAAAGCTGATTGTGAACCATCAATTACCTTCTCAATTACTTTTTTAATCCTATTAGACAACACCTTTGTCAAAATCTTATACAGACAACCGACAAGTGAAATAAGTCAGTATTCTTCAAGGGATTGAGGGTTCTCAGACTTCGGGATCAACGTTAAGAATGAGGCGTTACAGCATTTGGAATCTTCCCCTCTTTGTGAAAGAATTTTACTGCTCCCAACACATCCTTTTCTAGTAGACACCAATTCTTTTTAATAAAACTAAAAGTTACTCCGTCAGGTCTAGGGCTTTTATGACTATCACAATTCCAAATGGCTTCCTTTATTTCCTTTTCCTCGAACGGGTCTGTCAAAAGTCTATTATCAGATTCAGAAATCTCCTTAAATTCCACATTGTCCAACCTAACTCCAATATCTTCGATGGCCGACATCTTATTCTTGTAAAACTCTTTGACCACCTCCTTTACCTTATTTGGTTCTTCCACCCAAATACCAGAAAGATTACAGTGTGCTCCTTTTATCTCATTTCTCATTCTCCTCCATTTGATGGAAGAATGGAAAAATTTTGAGTTGGAATCCCCCTGTTTAATCCATAATGCTCTTGATTTTTGTTGTAATAAGGATTCGTTCCTCTCATTTTTGTCCTGTGGTTGGTTCAAAAGTTCTCTTCCTCTTTCTCAATCTTGAAGTTTTATGTTAATCCTTTTTGTTGCTGACAAGAAAAAATGAGAAAATATGTTTATAATGTTTCTAGTTGTTTTCTTATTATGTTTTTTTAACAGTCATTTTCTTTTTTTTAATATTGCTTTTACTATTTAGATTATTGTTTTCTTGTCTTTGTGTTATCATTGCTCGTTACTATGTATTTGCTATTTGTTGTACACGAAAACATGATCATCCTATGCAATGAGTTTCTGTGCATTGCTAAAGTGTTTAATTTTCTAAGTGTTTTTCTGAAACTTATAGTTTTTGTCGCATTCAAAAAGGGGCGTATTTTTAAGACCTAGATTGTTTGTACCCATTAGATAGTATATCAGTAGATTATGGTAATAAATACTATAATAAAGACCATCATGATCTTATTATAAACTAGTTTTATAAAAATAAATTAGACTTAAACTTTATTTTAATATCATCCATGTTTTCTTTTAGTTTGTTAAATAAATTTTAACATTTTTAAAGTTAAAATTGAATTTACTACCTCATACTAGAATTTAGTGCCAAGAACACTTTTATAAGTTGATCAATAGACAAAAGAGTGTCTCACTTCTAAGAATCTTACCTACAAAAAACTATACTTAGTTGATAGAAGTAACAAAACAAAATTAATTGATTTCTGGCTTACCAGAATCACAAAAGAGTATATAAATTAATAAAAATATTACCAATCATAATAATAAGGTAAAGAAAATTATGAGTGTCTATAATATATATATATATATATATATATATATTTATATATATATTTATATATTTATATATTTATATATATATATATATATATTTATATATTTATATATTTATATATATATATATATATATTTATATATATTCATAAAATTTATTGTTGCGCATAGGATTATATAAACAAGCACCAAAACAAAACTTCAAATATATGTAAAAAAACAGGCATCACTTCAAAAAGATTCTAACCTTAATGCTAAATAAAATAAATTCACGTCTATAGACATGATATTCGATTTTTTTTAACTCCTAGTTTATCTTTTGTTATGTAAATGATTTTTTTTTTAAATAAGTGCAGATTCATTTCCTAAATTTTGTGATAAAATGGTTGTACTTCTTTAATTACTAACAATAATATGATAAAATAAAAAGTTGAATATATGCTGGTTTTATTGAAAAATTAAAGACCTTAACTACAATAATTGTAAAGTTAAAAAAGTAAAAGTAAATTAATATTTCATTTTTTTGGAAAGAAACAAATCCAAACATTATCTTGCTTTTATGCCAATTGAATATAGTATTTAATTATAGAAAAATAATATATGTATATAATCATAAGAATTTTATGTCAATATTCAAGATTAATCTTTTGTGTTGGTGGAATAAAAACAATTTTTAATATTATTTTTTAATAAACAACTTAATTAAATAAATTTTAATTTAATATACAACAATACTAAGCTTATTTTATGAGAGTGATTTTTGTTTTGGACATATCAAAGAAGGGATTGAAATTTAGTTTGTACTAAAATAAAATCTTTATTCAATCCACAATTTTTTCCAAGACAATCTTAAAAAGAATTCTATAATACAAATAGAATCTACTTTAGGGTAATTTGTTTCACGTCTCAGTACCACAAAATTTATTAGAAAAAATATAAAAGAAATTTTTTTTATTAATTTTTAATTAAATTTTTTTAATAATTGTGTTTTTTATTAATTTTTAATTTATGTTTGAATGAAAAAAATGATAAATTTACAAGAAGATTTGATTTTGATTAATATTTGAATATTTTATTTTCACAAGTCATTTCATTGAGTGGAAAGTGAGAAGTCTTTGTCAAGAACTTCTTTTGATACGAAAAAACCAAACAAAGTTGGTGTGATATATCAATAGTAATTTTCATTCATGTGTTGTTGTGATGCTCATCAAGATTTTTTTTTTTCATATTTTATGTTCATGACATAAAGTGTATGATATGGATTCCTACTATGATAAATTTGTAAAGAATAATTTAAAGAGAATCAACAAAGATTTAATTCAATTATACTCCCTAATAATTATCAGAAGGTAATTTTAAAAACAAATATTTTCTGTTTTATAATTTTAATACTTTAAATTATATTCTAATGTGTCATTATTAAATATATGATTGTTTATATTGCTATTAAATAATAAATGACAAGTTAAGAATGATGTGATTAATATTTAATTATTTTATTTTATCATGTTTTTTAATTATTATTTGTGTTTGTTTTTATTAAAACGTGAAAATTTTCATATAGTATTGAGGTCTATTTCAATATGTTAAGAAAAATAATAAATTTATTTTTAAATATTTTATATCAATTATTTCTTTATAATATTTAATTATTTTATTATATTATGTTTTTTTAATTATTATTATCATTATTTCTTTATGAATTGAATGTTTGATTTTGTTAAAAGTGGAAAAGTTTTTAGGGACGGGTTGCCCCGTCCCACGCAAGAAATGTAAACTCATTTAATTAACATGTCCCGCATAAGAGCTAGTCGGCGGACCTGTGGGTCAGTCCGTATAAGAAAATATATAATTTTAAAATTAAAATTTTATTAATTATAAAAAATATCTATTTCTTTGATTTGAAAAATTAAAATTTTATTCATGTTTCAATTCTCCATTAAGATAAAAATATGAATTCAAGTATGAGAGTTATTAGGAGGCTTATTAAAAATAATTAAAATTTGTTTTGCATTTATTTTTTCTCATAAATGTATAAGAGTATCTTATCAAAGTTTTGCTACACAATGTTTTAATAAAGATGACTAATTTTTTTAAAGAGTATCTTATTGAAATTTCTTCTTTATATTATTTTTTATTAACAAATTTTAAATATAAAACATTCATTTTGTTAGTACGTTAAATTCAATTTTTTTAAAATTAAATAAAATAATAAAATTCACATGGGGTATGACTTTTTTTTGCAAAAAAAAAAATAATTTTTTATTTTATTTCTGCAAGCTAGTGGACCAACTCGTCCCGCCCTGCTGTTGGTTCGTGCGGGTTGCGGGTTATGTAGGGTGGGCTTAAGCGGATCAACTGCTATATTAGTGAGTTTGTCCTACACTTTTTGGTAGCGGGTTGTAGGCTGACCCTCATGACCCGTTCCGCATTGTCATCCCTAGATAATTTTGTTGAGTTACCAAAATGTCATATTTATTCACTCTCTCCCAATTATTGAGGTATGTCACAAAATTTGGATTTAAAAAAATGGTAAATTCATTTTTAAATATTTTTACATGAATTACTCTGTTATAATATTTAATTATTTTATTTTATTGTTGTTTTTAATTATTATTATTAATATTATTATTATTATTATTACTCTATAATAAATTATGTGATTGATTTTATTGTAAACTAAAAAGTTTAATGCAGTGTTAAATCATAATTAACAAAGTTACCAATGTGAAACTTGTTCACCATGTTTTAATTATTGTAATGTGTTCCAATATTTGAATTTAAATAACAATAAATTTATTTTTAAATATTTTTATTAATTACACTTTTTTTACAATGTTTAATTGTTTTATTTTTCATATTTTTTAATTATTATTATCATTATTCTTAATATTAATAATATTATTATTTATTTACGAATTTTTTACTTGGTTTTATTAGAAACTAAAAATTTTCTGCAATATAAAATAATAATTTATTAAATTACAAAAAAGTCAAATTTGTTTATTCTCTTTCAATTATAAAGGTCTGTTTAAAAAATTAAATTTAAAAAATAATGTTTTTTAAAATGTTTTGCATCAATTATTCATTTACAATATTTAAATTATTTTAGTGTATAATATTTTTAAAATTATTATTATTTTGCATCAATTAAATGATAATTTGTTGAGTTTAGGGTATAATGTTCCAATTTTAGAATTTTTAAAAAATAGTAAATTAATTTTTATATATTTTTTCATCAATTATCCTTTTAAAGTATTTATTTTTTTATTGTATATTTTTTTAATTATTATTTTTAATATTATTCATTTACGAAGTATATGTGTTCGGTTTTATTAAAAACTGAAAAGTTTCATAAAGTGTTAAATGATAATGTACTCGATTACCATTTCATAAAGTGTTTTATTGTATATTATTTTTTAATTATTATTATTATTTATTTTTGAATTAAGTGTTTGGTTTTATTGAAAACATAAAAGTTTTATCAAGTGTTTAATAATTTGATGAATTACAAAAAAAACTAATTATATTCACTCTCGATGAACGTTGAAATATGTTACCATATCTGAATTTAAAAAACAATAATTTATTTTTAAATATTTTGCATTGATTACTTTTTTTACAGTATTTAATGATTTTAATGTAAAAAAAATTTATAATATTAAATGATAATATGTTGATTTACAAAATTATCGTATTCATTCACTTAATTTCAATAAATTTGTTATTAAATATTTTGCATCAATTACTTATTTATTGTATTTAATTATTTTATTGTAATATGATTTTATTTAATTATTTATATTATTACTGGTTTACAAAATGAATGTTTTTTTTATATAAAAATGTTTTCATGTTAGACATCATTATGCAACTTGAAATCTCAGTTAAGCTGACACCTAAAGTAACAACAATCATTTGTCATCACATGAAAAAAAATATTATTAAAAATAAAGAAAATACAAAAATATGGGAGGATTATGTCAAAACCCATATGTTAACAAAAACGATACATAGATAAATTATATCTATTCATAAAGAATTCTAAGAACAAACTAGATGGAAACCTATTATACCAATGAAATTATTCTCTATGAATAAATCTTAAAGTAGCAAACTTATCAGCACACGCATTCCTTTCACGAAAAATATGAGTAACCCAAAACCTGATATTCCCACAATAATTAAGACAAGTATTCCATCGATTCCAAAGCATCCAAGGAACATTTTTCCTAGCAATAAACGCAACACAAATCAAAACATAATCATATTCCAACCAAACATTAGTAAGCCCCATATTTTGAGCTTCTCCATAGCATGTATAACCCCATAAAACTCAGCAACTAGAACAATTTGAACTTCAAGGAAAGTAGAGAAAGCTCCAATAAATTCTCTCATACTCCCACGGAAAATACCTCCACAAGTAGCAAGATCAGTATATCCCTTAGCAGCCCCATCAGTGTTAATTTTAACCCAGCCTAGTGAAGGAAACTCCCATCTCACAAGAAGAGGACGAAGAACTTTACCAGTACGAGTATTAATACTAAAAAACTTGATCACGTGAAAATCCAACATATCATTTTTCATAGAAGCTTTAGACGAGTTACCCACCAGACAAGTTAAATCTTTTATAACCAAAATAACCCGAGAAACCTCAATCTTATCCTGAAAACAAGAAAAATTCCTCATACGCCATATCATCCAAATAGAAAAAATTATCACAACAAGCTTAATGAATTTAACCAAAGGACTACCATCACTCTTAATAAAAGAAAGAAGATAATCCATATTAGAGAAATGAGAAATAGGAAAAATCTCCCGAACCCAACTCCAAATACCCAAAGCATTAGAGCATTCAAAAACTAAATGTGGAATAGATTCCTTGTGCTTTTCACAAAGCGTACACATAGAACAAATATGCAAACCTTTATTCTGAATATGCTTATCTGTAGGAAGCCGCCCATAAAAAACTTTCCAAAATACAAGAGATTTGGAAGGCGGAATAAATGAAGACCAAATTAATTTACCCCAACCAAAAAGAAACTACTAGTTCCAAGAACAAAGTCCTGACCAATTTAAGAGTGAAACGACCAGACTCATCTTCTTCCTTGACCATGATATGACTAAAAAGATGAGGCATCTGCTGCAAAGACAATGAAATATTTCAATCACAACCTGTCCAAAATTGAGAAACTGTATCTGAAATGCTAGAACCATCAGATATCCCTACAATATATGCTAAAGAAGTAGTAGAACACCATTTATCATTCCAGAAATTAATAAGAGAACATGTACCAACAGTCTAAGAAGTATAATAAAGTATAGTAGAATAAAACTGTTTAATTGCAGGCCAAAGAGTTAAGGATCTATAAACCATTCTAAGCTTGCATTTTTTTTTTAAGAACCCTAGCTTTCAAGAGCAAAGGCCAAGGCCTATTGCTATAAGCAAAGTTCCAAGCAAGCTTAAGAAGATAAGCATTATTTTCATGGTGAAGGTTAATAATCTTCAAACCGCCATTCTCAAAAGGAGAACAAAGCGTGGCCCAATTAATAGTAGTTATGCCTTTTTTTCAGATATCTCCAGTCCAAATAAAATATCTACACCACTGCTCAACTTGCTTAAGAAGAGAAATAGGCCATTTATACAAATTAAAACTATAAGCTAGAAGTCCCGTAATTACCGTATTGACCAACTGAATTCAACCCATCATGCTAAGAGATTTACCTTTCCAAGAGCCTAGCTTCAGTTTGACTTTATCAGTCAAAGGTTGAAGAAATTGACCCTTTGGAGCACCCAACAAATATAGGCACTCCTAAATAAGTGAAAGTCAAACAACCATGACTACAAGAAAGAATAAGCTGAATTTTGGTGACAAATCTTGTATAATTATCCATGGTGAAAAAACTACTCTTAGAATTATTAACATATTGACCCAAAAAATCACCATATGTTTTAAGAAAAATACTCAAATTCCTAAGAGACTAATTCCGCCCTACAGAAAACAATGTCATCCGTATATAGAATATGAGAGGGAGTGAGAAAACCTGACGGGTTAGCCATATGAAGAATCTTCTTATCATTCATAAGCTTAGAGAAACATCTACTAAGAACTTCCTCAACAAGACAACAAAGTAGAGAAGGCAAAGGATCACCTTCTCTGACACCTCTACTAGGAAAAAATCCCACCAAATTCCCATTTATTCTGATTGAAAGCATAGCTGAACGAAGAATAGTACTAATCCAACAGACAAACGAGGGGTGAAAACCAAAGCGTGACAAAACTAATAGTAAAAACTTTCAACTCAGAGTGTCAAAGACTTTATGAATATCAACTTTGTAAGCCACATTACCTGCCCAGACCTTTTTAAAAAACATGTTAATAGCTTCAGAAGCAATACTAATACAATCCTGAATATGTCTGCCCTGCACAAACCCATACTGATTAGGAGAAATTATTCTGGCAGCCACAAGAGTAAGCCGATCTGCTAGAATCTTGGAAATAATCTTAAATTTAAAATTAGCAACAACAATTGGCCTGTAATCTTTAATAGAATCAGCACCCTAGATCTTAGGAATAAGAGATACCACATTACTGTTCATTTTAGGGCAGAACCAAATTTTGTTTAAAAAATTGTTGGACAACATTGCAAACATCTGTCCCAATAATGTTCCAATAAGAGTGATAGAAACCATCACCAAAACCATGAGGACCAGGAACACTATTACCATTAAGGTTAAAAACAACATTATTGATTTCCAAAAAACAGTACATTTAATCAACATCATATTCTCCTAAGAGGACTCAGGAATATAAGTACCAATAAAATCTTTCATATTGCTTGTATCCTGCACATGAGAAATAGACACAACATAAAGAGTTTTATAAGAGTCTAAAATATGTTCCTCAATGAGTTTAGGATCCTCAATAACCACATTATTAATCCGTAGACGATGAATTCCACTAGAATTATTTCACCTTTTGACCACAACATAAAAAAAAGCAATATTTCTATCTCCATCTTCAAACCAAAGCATCTTAGCACCTTTTTTTCAAAAACAAATATTGATAGTGAAGAGCATGATCAAACTCCTCTTTAACAATCTTTTCTTTACAAATAAGTCCATCAATATCATACATACTAGCAGTCTCTAAATTTTGTTGAATACCAAGGAGGAAACCCTATTTAAGAAGAACTGCATTGTGAACATTACCAAAAGAATTTTTATTTCAGTCTTTGAGCTTAATTTTCAATGTTTGATTTAGTTAGAAACCGAAAATTTTATTGGAGTATTAAATGATAATTTGTTGAGTTACCAAAATGTGATATTTATTCACTCCTTATATATTTGAATTTTAAAACATAATAAAAATAAATAAATAATTTTACATCAATTACTCTTTTACATTATTTAATTATTTTATGGTATTGTATTTTTTAGTTATTATTATTATTGTTGAGATTATTATTATTATTATTAGTCATTAACGAATTATGTGTTTGATTTTATTGAAAACTGATAAGTTTCATGTAGTGTTAAATGTTATTTGACTTCAATAATTCTTTTACAATATTTAATTTTGTTATTGTATAGTGATTTTTATAATTATTATTATTATTACTCATTTACGAAGTATGTGTGATTAGTTTTATTAGAAACTGAAAAGTTTATTAGAGTATTAAATAATAATTTGTTGAGTTACCAAAATGTCATATATATTTACTCTTTTTAAATTATTGAGGTATGTTTCAATATTTGAATTTTAAAAAATAATTAATTTCATTTTAAATATTTTTGCATCAATTACCATTTTAAAGTATTTAGTTTTTTTATTCTATCATATCTTTTTAATTATTATTATTCACTTACTTGCGAATTATGTGTTTGAATTTATTGAAAACTAAAGAATTTTATGCAGTGTTGAATGATAATTTACTAAGTTAACATAAATTCATATTTGTTCACTCTATTTCAATAGTCGAATCTATTTCAATATTTGAATTTGAAAAACCTTATATTTATTTTGAAATATTTTGCATCAATTACTTTTAAAGTATTGAATTGTCTTATTGCATAGTATAGTGTTGAATAATAATTTAATGAGTTACCAAAATATTAAATTTGTTCATTTTCTTTTAAGCGTTAAAATTTGTTCAAATATTTGAATTTTAAAAACAAAAATATATTTTTAAATATTTTACATCAATTACAATTGTACAATATTTAATTGTTTTATTGTATATTTTTTTAATTATTATTATTATTACTACTACTCTTCAACGAATTATATATTTAATTTTATTAAAAACTGAAATATTATATTAAATGTAGTGTTAAAAGATAATTTACCGAGTTACAAACAAGTTGTCCTAAAAATCAAATTGAACATTATGATATCAAGAAGAAACATATTAAATAATAAACAATCATTTTCTAAAAAACAAAATTATGATTGACTTTTTTTTATAATTATTATTTCAAAATTATATAATAATAAATTTTTATTTATGTTATACATATTATTTTTTATTATTTAAATATTTTTTGAAATTTAAATTTATATAATAAATATATTATATTTTAAAATTAAATCCATGCATTTCACGAGTACATGAGTTTGATTGAGACATGAGTTTGATTGAAATGATGAATTTCATATATTTGTTGGTATCTAATCTATATAGGTATGGTAATAGTTTGACTAATTATGGTATTAAAGATGATGATTTTATTTGGTGAGAGGAAATTTTCTAATATATTTTTTACAATTATTATATTAAACTTTCACATTTTAGAAATTTTGAATGGGTTTAGTTGAGTCCCATCGCTTTTGTATTTATTTATTTATATATATATATAATTTTGTTCATATACAACTATAACTATGTATCAATCATAATATATCATTAACTATATTAAAAAGATTTGTGTGCATTCTCATTATCATGTATATTTATATTATTAGAAAAGTATAAATTTATATTAGCAGTATAAATATATAAATAATCATTGTTTATTTATTTTTTAATATTAAATATAATTATATAAATAATAAAAATATTAATTATTCAAATTTTAATATTAAATATAAATATATATAAATAATAAAAATATTAATTGTTCTTAATTTTAATATTAAATATAAATATATATAAATATAGATACACAAACATAAATATTGTATTCCCGCTAGTATTATTTTAAAACAAATATCATAAAAGAAATCTTTATGATAATTATATATATTTCTTAAATATTCAATTCAACATAATTAATAAACCATACCAACAAATAATTTAACTCAATTTTATCCCATTTATTATTAATTTTTAATCAAAATAGAATCAGATTTTAGTGATTAAATATTAATTCAAATAAACAAAGCTATAAAAAAAGACATAGAAAAACAAGTCAGCGTTTTCTTTTCTTAATATATTTACAATAAATTATTTTTTTTATATTTTATAGTTATTATATAAATATAGTGATTTTCTAACAAAATCACAGTTGTGCCAAGAAAAAAAAAATTAACTTCCTTGTCTCAATGGTTTCATTATAGTTTTCTCTCCTTTCCATTCACAGCGATCTCAAGAATTAGGGTTTCTTCGTTTCTTTCTTACTGGTTTGTTCCCATTTTTCATTTTCTTTCTCTTCTTTTGCTTTCTGTGAAATTCGAATCACAATTTTATTAGTTACCATTTGTTGCTGATCAAATTGTCGTTTGGTGTTATTGGGTTCCAATCAATACTTCTCTGGATCGATGTTTTTAAAATTGTTTAGATATTTGATTGAAGTTTTAGTTTAGCCTGATCTTGCTGGTGTTTGAAAAGGGATCACTGAAAAGTGAAATTTTAAAGGTTTTGTTTTTACTTGTTTATTGATCTTCTCAGAATAAATTCTTGATCTGATGTTTTAAATTTGTGTATGAGTTCTCCATCAAGGAATGATAAAACATATTCTATTGAATCTATTTACTTTCACATGCACTTATTAAAAGGGTTACAATAAAATTTAACGATTGAATCCCCGTTGATATTTTGTGTTTTGGCTCTGTAGTCTGCTGGTTAGAGTTTGTTCAATCATACTCTACTCTGTATCTTTTTTCTTTTTCTCTTTAATTTTTGCATTTGTAGATTCTTTCAGATTTGAAGGTTTGGATTCTTTCTTGTATTTATTTTAGATGCCCCAAGAAAATAATTTACCTTTTGATTAACTTTAGCTTCGTGTTGACTGATGCTTTCTCTTGTATGTGTGGGGAAAGGAAGATCAATAAGAAGAATAGTTTATCTGCACCTGTTTCAACTCAATGAGGCCGCAATCATCGTCTTTGAATCCGTATGCAGCCTCATATGTTCCTCTCTCTAAAAGGGGGGCAGATGGTAGAACTACTTTTACAGAAAAAGATTCCAAGAATTATGATGGAAGTGTTTGGTTTCAGACTCGTCAGGATGCCACAAATGATCAGCAACTTATCAATTCTAGTTCAGAAAGGCTTTTTAAACCTGAAGCTTTTCCGACAAAAAACCAGCTTGCCTCAAGTTCTTACACATCATCGTCTCAGAATGTGGCAGAGGTGGCGGAAAATCAGCTGCTAGCCGAAGATCTGGATATGGATTTGGAATATCTTAGGATAACATTTCCTGGCATATCTTATCAGTCCCTTGTAGATGTCTATAATGTAAACAGTGGAGACTTGGATGCTGCTATTGACATGCTCAGTCAACTCGAGGTATAATTATAAAGTTATTAGTTTCTGGGGTTTAGATTTGTTTATCCAGTGCCTCATTTTTATTCTTCCAATTAATTAATTGACAAAACTTTTTTATGTCTTCATTTATGTAAGCATAGTCAAATATTAGCTTCTATTCATGCTGTGTAAATGTTGAATCAGGTAATATGCTATGATACTGAATTGGAGATTTTGGTTAAATGTGTAATAAAAAGTTGATGAAATAATAAAGTGATCCCCCTTTCTTTTTCCATTCTTGTTCTTCCTGAAGATTGTCTCTCCAGATGATAATGGATAGAAGAAACGTTTCCATCTAATGGTTGTTGAACTTTAAAGTAATATGAGATTTCTATGTCCATGTTTGTTTTTTTAAAATTCCACTCATTATTGTAAACTTTGTTTGATATTTTTTAAGTTTATATTCAATTGGTTTGCTTTTCTGTTTTCTAAATAATTTAAGGAGTTTCATACATTGTGCTTTAATATAATGCGCTTCCCACCCTTCTTGTTCTGAAATATTATATATCCCTTGCAGATATGGATGTTGTCATGTCTAAAATCTGTGCCAATTGATGTTAGTTTAACATTTTCTGGTATAATGAATTGAAAGAATTATCATAGTTTAATTATGTAAAGGCAAAACATTCATTAGGTGGAGATACTTATAGTAGTCAGATCAAGTGTTAATGGATCAATTTCAAAACCCGTTAAGTTGCAAACTAACTTTTGAGGCTTTTCCGTTTTCGTGTTTCAGTTAGAGGGTGATGAATCTTCTGGAACTCTTCCAGAGACACTTGATATTGGTGATGTTTCAGAATCTGGATTAGCAGCTGAATCTACTTCCTTAAAACAGAAGAATGTAGCAGAGGAAACCAGCACTTCGTCTAGTCACATGGCATCGGGCGATGTCTTATGAATTGGTTTGTCATTCATAATTGGTTTCGTTGGATATAAAAATAAGTGTAAAAATCAAAATATTTTACTTTAGGTGGCGATCTCTCGATCATCGATTTAATGGTTCTGTATAGTTCGCAGCTTTGTCTTGTTTTGGTCATTATGGTCTGAAATGTTTTCTTTTTGAGTTGCTTGAGCAATTGTGTAATTTGGAACCCCTTTCAATTACATGAATTGAGGTGTGAGAGAGGTAAAAGAAAAACAACATATAAAGTAAAGGTGATTTTCTCTTGGGATGGATTAAGTATAGTGTCTTGTGGACTTGCTTGCTGGATTGTACCATGGTGAGCTAACTTTGAGGTTTTGCTGCAATAGATATATACAACATATTTAATTGTCATTTTTTACGATGGTACTAAGTATCGTTCGAATCACGATACAATTCGCACAAAACAATACGGTTCGTGCCTCCCATGATAGGAATTGATTGAATAATTGTTTACGAATTGATTGAATAATTGATACGAATTGATTGAATAATTGTTTTTGCTCTGTATCGTAATTGTATCGGGCGGAAGAAGAAGAATCACAGAATCGTTTTGTTTCGTATTATTATGTAATAAATTGGGATTTAAAATTTTTACCATGGGAACATCTTATCCTCACTTCTCCTATGCTACATGAAAACTTCAGCGAGAGCGTTGTGGAATTGTGCTATACATAAGCCTTGCAAACCGAGAGTGAAGATTGATTTACTGTAATAAAGAGTGATTTGCTGTGGTCTTGGATTTTTTTTTTGTCTTGAGATTTTTTTCTGTTATCTTGAATTTTTAAAATGATTTAAACAAAAAGAGAGGTAGATACTACACAAGTGTACATGACTGTTGTAATTGTTTTGATGTATAAGAGGGAACTCTGATTAAAAAAAAAGGATGTAATTATTTTTAATTTGAACTTCTACAACTTGTAACTTGGAAGTTCAACAAATTAAAAAAAAATTGTTTGTCTTTTGTTAATATATGTCTTAGAAATTTAAATACTAAGACGAATAAAAATAGAAAATCCATAGAAAATGAGGAAGACATTGAAGATATTGAAGAAGAACTTCTATTAATAGAAGATGAAGATGTATGAAAATAGATAAGAGTTAGATGAACCAAAACCTAACTAATCCGTTCATGCACTTTCACTTCAAATTTAAGAGAAAAGAAAAGAAAAGAAGCGACATGGAAAGAGAATAGATGATTCAATTTTTTCCATTTAATTACACAGATAACGTATTCTACTGTGTTAGTTCAAAATTAGATCCCCGAGAAGCTCAATTCCGAACATGAATTGGTTGCAAGCTGTTCGGAATTTAGTTCCTGGATAATTGAATTCTGATGAGGAATTTCTCTTTTTCATTTCGAAATAATGGGAAGGAAAAAATAGAGATAAATAATTAAATATTAATGATTTGAAATTAAATAATTGAGAAATATATTTTTTAAATAAAAGTGTAGAAATATAAATATTTTTTAAAATTAGAATTGAGAGATAATTACATTGAGTAATAATATTTTTGGGAAAAAAATAATTAAAAATAATTTTGAAAATAATTAATTTAAGAAGTAATTAATTGGAAGAAAAATTGTTGAAGGAATAATTTTTCAGAAAAAAACTATATTTGAAGTAATTGTGTAATTTTTTTAATTAAAAATATAATATTAAGTGTTTGTTTAAAAAAATTAAAAATAAAATAAATAAAAATACCTATTTGTATCATTTAATTGATTAGGATAATTGGACATTATTTAGGTTTCGAATAAACTCTCAATGCAACTTGTTTCAATTGTATATTGAACTATTTCCGTTTATATATGGAACTCAACAGAAAATGTTTATAAAAAAAATCAAGAAAATGTTAAAATGTACTCAACAAAGACATCCTACAGTCCCAATCACCAACCTTACTAATGCGGACCACCCTTAACTGCAAAGAAAATGTTGTTTGTGAACTTTTAGAGTATCCCAAGAACAAAATCAATTGTCATTTATTAAGTGTTATTTTTAGTTTTGGTAAAATTCTAGATAGTTGGGCTCCAATCATTACTGGTTCAAAAATATCATGTGTTCACCCATATTGTTAAATAATAACAAAATGAACTACTATGAAGAATAATCAATGAGGCCAAAATAACACGTGATCGGCAGTAAAATGCCTTAAAATAATCCTCGCGAATTGGAAGAAAAAAAAGATTTACAAAGGGGTGACACAATTGCCAAATGATGGAAATGGCAATAACTCCACGTTATATATATATGTGTATATTCCTGTAACTCATTTACATGAAATCATACGCTTTAACTCCCGTCGTTCGTCAATACCAGACGGTTTATGGCCATGATGAGCGTCCCTTGAACAATTAGTTGCAGCACTAGACTACGACGGGTATGTCCTGTATCGGCCATCGTAAAGTTTCAACAAGTAAAGGAAAATACATCAACAAAAATGATATGGAATGGATGACCTCAATCAAGCATCCTTCCAAAAAGTGAAGTGCGTAGAAAAGACTTTACAAGAGTACAAGTTGGGCGTATGCAAAAGGGGCTTCAGATTATTTCCTTTTCATTGAGAAGGCCATCTTCTTGCTATGAGAGAAATGCAGTTTATTGTGCAAACTCCAGTTTCATAAATAGGTGATTAGTTACCCACCATTACCAAAGGTGGCTGGTTCTTTCTCTCCAGTAACTTGCCAGAGGACATGATCCAGTTCTCAAGGAAAATGAGAGGGTGGATCCAATTGTGTATTTGTATATAATCGACTAAACTGAGGTACTCGCGAGGTCATTCTCAATCCTGCTCTCACTCCGATGTTGGATGGCATCTTCTCCTGAGACCAATCCTGTTAAGTTCTCACCAACATCACTCTTGCAAAGAGGGCATAATGAATTTATCTTCAACCATTTATCCACACAATCTTTGTGGAAAAGATGAGAACAAGGCAATTCTCTCAACTCATCGTTATTTTCATACTTTGCCAGGCAGATGCAGCATACCTGTCAAAAAACCACAAAAAATAATAGGATTTTCAATCATAAGCAGCTGACAAACAAACAAAATCTTTATATTGATGCATGGTCTTTTTAGGCTCAAACACTTTACACTATTCTAAAATAATACTCTAATTCAACACAACCACACTAAATCAAACTTCTTTACCTGATGGCATGGATGAGAGACATCTACAAATAAAAAAAAATTAGGTGCTAACGACCAAATAACCGCTACCATACCAAGAAGCCTACAAGCCTAAATCTGTTCGTCCATAGACCAGATACAGACTTTGATTAGATACAAGTGCTATCATAGCAAATGTAACATAACTGAACAGTGTAACTAACTAGACAATTTAAGGATGATATTTAGTTGGGAACATTAAATCCTATCCCAAGAAATGATTAAACTATATTATTCTCCCCTCTACTTTTTAAAATTATATTATTCTCCCTCATAGTGTGTTCGGATGGGAAAGTTTTAGAGGATAATTTTTTTTTTATAGAAATTCAAATCATTTACTTGAGTAGTTTGATACTAACTAGAGAATTTCAAATTCCACCCAAAAAGTAAAATTATGAAATTCTTCATACTTTTTCTTGTCTTAAATCTATATCTCTTCTACCCATATTCTCTCTTCAGCTCAACCTTGGTTGGGACATCATCGAGTCAACTTCAGTTGGACATTATCAACTTGATACCACTTTTTTTATTAATGTTTGAGGAAGTTCCTTTCAAGTTAAAGTCACTTGTGTATTGTGGTTATTTTTTGGTCGTCACCACGAAGGTTTTTCTGAGCCTAAATAGATCAATGTAGAGGTTTTTTTGAGCCTATATAGACCAATGTTATTTCTCAACATCAATGGTGTTTTTCAATTAATGTCAAAAAAAATTTCAGGTCAACCTTGAGATATTTTCAGTTCATGTCAGTGGGGTTGCTTGTCAACCAATGTCGATCAAAATGTATGCCAGGATTATTTTTCAGCCAACTTTAGTCAAGATTTTCTTTACCAACATTGGCAGAATTATTTTTCAACGTCAATGAGACTATTTTTCGACCACCGAAGTCAACTTTTTTTTAATCAACATTGATAGACGTTGTTTTCTTATTGACATTATCTGGCAATGTAGACCAAGTCTATTTCTCAGTTGACTTTTGTTAGTATTTTCTCAACCAATGTCTGGGGTTAATTTTCGATGGAGGTCAACCATATGTTTTCAGCTGAAGTGGTTATTTTTTGGTTGATGTTTCCGGGAATTGTTATTAGATCAATAGCACTAGTGTTATTTGGTGGTAATTAAAATACTCTTTTCAAACAAGAAAGTTAATATTCAATAAATTTGAATTGCTTCATCGAAACAAAATATTTGAAAAATTAAACAACTTAAAATGAAAGTAATTCAAATTCAATGTATTTAAATTTTTGGAAATTGTAAAATTCTATATCCAGAAGGTTATATTTTTTTTAAATATACTATACCCTTTATTTTGAAAAATTACCCAAAGTGATTAATGTGTGCTAAGCTTATATGATTTTAATGTGGATAAGTCTCTTAAGGGCAATATTTCCTGCAACTCAGTAACATCAGCAGCTAGTTTGAACCCCTAGGATGGAGGCAGGATTTTGGGTTAAGATGCAAAGCCAATAACTGGGGTAATCAAGATTTTATTACCATCTTCTACAGAGAGATATATACAGCCTTATTTAAAGTCTCTTATAAAGCATAGTATCTGTTGGCAGTTGCTGTGCTGTTAAGAACTTAGAATTCAGTTAATTTACTGTTGTTAACTGTAACAACATTAGTTGCCCCCGAGCAAGCCTGTCAGCTCATGTATATCGTTGTACTTCCCAGATTTTACAATCTTTTGGTAAGAAATAATACAACTTTATAGTGCAAAACTTTTCTCGCCCATTCTCTATGCCCAGCAGCTCTCTCTTCAGTGATTTTATATCATTTTCTCAGTATGCTTGAATTTTAAAATATATGTTGAAATGGAAGAATGGCTCCTCCCATCTCTCAGATCTACCTCCACAAGAGTTGTAGACCGCACATGCTTGGGGAAACTTTGGGAAGAAATTAAAAAACTCTTCCACACTCAAACTTGAACCAAGGTCGTCCGAAGTTCAGATCAGAACTGAGAAATACAAAGAATGGAGAAGTATGTCTGAATATCTATTGGGTATCAAAGTTCTAGATGATTCACTAATCTCCGCTGGTTCTCCAGTTTCGGCTCTTGTGTGTCTCGATTTTGTTCTTGATGGTCTTCTAAATGGATTCAAGTACTGCCACTTCAGTGAATAATAGAGTGATCCTCGCACAATTGGTGAGGCTTAGTCTCTATTCCTCACTGGTGAAGTCCAATTGGAAAGGAACATGTTGACCACTACCTCATCACACTTGTATTCTTTTCAAGGCCAACAAAACTCAAATTTCTACAATTTCAGATGACCAGGCCATGGAAACCAAGCTGGCAGAAATAAAGGAGTCCATGGAGGAGGTCACAGAAGTTCTAAAAATGTTAACTGTTGGAAAGCTTCCATATGTTCAGCCACCCACAGTCCATTTTAATTGTGGATTCTTTGGTTTTCTTTATTGCAACTTCCATCACTTCATTTTGCTGAGTGAGGGACCATGTTTAGGTCCTCTTACCCTAGTGATACGGCCTAAGTGGCACTTCTTTCTAAGGCTTGTATAATCCTCACCATACAAGTCAATTTTATGAACTTGAATTAGGTCTTAAAACCTGAATTTTAAGGTATCAACATATCTTAGATCTATTGTCAGGCCACCCACATTGCTAACACTCCAGTTGCATAGCCTTAAGTGTGAGGGCCTGCATTGAAAAGCTACATTAATTGAAGTCTATTTGGTCTACTTGATTGCAAATTCCAGTAACTTAATTGTGCTAGGTCTGAGGCAGTGCTTAGTCTCACATGGCTTAGAAACATGACTTAGGCAATGCTCACAAGGCATGAGCCAATCCTCACTATACAAATCAATTTTAGAATATTGAATTAAGCCCAAATTCTAAGACCAACTGTGCAATAAGCTAGGTCATGATGCTCATCGTCCTTCTTCAGAGTATGTTGTCCTTCCACCTCAACCTTGACTAAATGATTTCTATCTCCAAAGCTGCAAAAATGCAGAGAATCCAATTCTCAAGACTTTTATAGCAACATTGCATTCTAATGTAGAATACATTCTGGATTCAATCATAACAAACTGAACTCGAACTATCAGTTCCATCTTTCAGTTGTTTATGGCAACAACCAAAATGCAGTCCAGTAATGTCATAATCTTGTCCTACTACATGCTCACACCAAAAACATGGAAATAGAAATACATTTTGTTCATGAAAAGGTGCAAAACAAGACTCTTTGGTCAAACGTGTCCTTGATGCAGAGCAAACTTATGTGTGCTCATCAAGTCACTCTAAGACCTATGATTTCACCTTCTTAGAGAAAAGTGGTTTCTTCCAACTCAACCTATGTTTGCAGGGGAATGATGGATATATACCATCCTCTCGTGTAGATCTATCATCGTTGGCAGTTATTGATCAGTTAGGATTCAGTTATAGTACTATTAACCATAACAGTTAGTTGCTTCTGTGCAAAGCCATCAGCTTATACATATATCATTGTACATACCTCACAGATCTAGCAATCTAAGAAAGAAATAATACATTTCTATGGTTCATACATCACAGCTTTATACATATATCATATCATTATACCTCTCAGATCTCCAGTCCACTATCCTACAATCACAGTGCTGTCATGCATGATTTACAACTATGATCATCTTTTTTTTTGTTCATCCAGCATCTCATCACTTCCCCCTTCCTTCCTACTCTTCCATCACTATTAATGGAAATGCATGTTTTACAAACATGGTCTGGATTGTACCTCTTGTCAGAAGGTTGAAACCTTCAAATACTCTCCCTTTTTCTCATAACCTGTCATACAATGCAATCTCCACCCCTTTTTCATTCTCTTGTTTCCCTCCTTTTCCCAGCTACCAGAATTAGAGGTCCCATTCCCCCCTTCTTATCTTATCACCACTAATTCAGTTTGAGGTCCCTAACTACTTGACGTCACTAACAGAAACTATCTGGGGCTTTATTCTTCTTCACCTCTATTTCACCTAAAACACACTTTACTAAGTGAGGGTTTACAAACACTCACCACTTCTCAGAAATTCAATTATACTAAGATGACTTAAAGTGTAACATACACACAGATATATAAAATCAGATGGTACTTACCGCATCTTCTCCAGATATTACTCGCTCTTTTTCAGTTCCTGCAGCCACAACTCCACCTTCAGTTGAGTTGCCTTCTCCATTTTTTTTATTTTTCTTCATCTTGAACTTGTACGTTGGCAAAGCATTAATGGATTCAGAAGTTGCCCCTCTGTTTTGAGACATATCCTCTCTAACCCCAAGAATGGAAATTATACATGGGAGACAACAGCAGATTGTTGAACAGAGAATGAAGGGCATAGCATAACCAATACAGCTAAAGGCAAGAAACACTATACATAACCTGCCAAGTGAAATGAAACAGATATAATTTCATGACTGAAAAAAACAGACGATTAAAAGCAAGAGTGAATTAAAGGCTATACCTGTACAAGTTAGGAGCTTCATCAGCAGAAGAACGTCCCCCAAAGATCCATACATTTCCAACAACAAACCATACAGCAAAAAAGCAATCTAAAGATATTTTGAAGTATTCCACTAGAGTCTTCATTCTGTGTTGTAAGAATAACAAGGAGTTAGCAGCTTTATAAGCTATTATGTGTCTAACAAACTTTGTTCAACATATGAATGCACATTAACTTAATATAACTCTAAAGCCTAAAGCTTACAATTTTTGATACAATTGAATTCACCACGAAAGAAAAAAGGAAAAAGGTGCCATTCTAACATTGTATAAAAAAAATTGACAGTAGTATCTTATTAACTACCTTCTATTCATCAACACAGAAGCTTGATTGCTTCTGGAGGATGCAACAGCCTGGCCATCTTCTCCACCATTAGTTCTGGAACTGAAAAGGAGTGTCCCTGAAGGATCATTAATCCGAGGAGATGTTTGCCTTGATTGAGAAGAATCTTGCTCTCTCATATGGTTATGATGATAATACCGCCAATAAAGCAGAGGAAGGGTAGCAACACATCCAGAAGCATAACCTATGATCCAATGAAACAATGGAGTACGTGGACGTTCATGCCTTGACAAAGACAAAACAACGATAGATGCAACAATCTGGCTCACTAAGAGGACCAGCTCAATCGATATCCACAACCCCGAATGCACAGGACTCCTACTCCTACGAGTATCCCCGCGTCTCATGAATGAGGAATTCCGACTATTAGACCCATTAGATAAACTAGTGACTGAAACTGAAGGCTGAGATAGAGGCGTCCTTGCACCGGTAATTCTTTCTTCATGCAGCGCCACATCTGTGCCATTAAAACTCCTATCATGATGTGTCGCAGATGATGTGGAAGCATCGGAACTCCCAGCTATTTCTATCACATGCTGACTGCCATTGGTGCTCCCAGGCCGCTCCATCGACTACGGCAGAGTGTCGCCCGGACCTTCAAGACATCGTTCTGGTGAGATAACAATAACATCTATCTAATCTAACTCCACCATCAAGGAATCATAGATTAACCCAGAAACACACATTATACACCACCTTTAAAAACAATTTGACTGAAAACAAACTCTCCTCCTTGCAACAGCAAAATCAGGATGCTTCAAAGTCAGCGACCTCCATTCGTAAATCTGCGAAGAAGCAAAGTTCACTTCCAAAACCATACATAGTTCTCATCTTTTACTAAACATATCAATATGTTAAAGAAATTAACCTAAATTGAAAACAAACAGTTGCTTTGCTTGTAAAGCGAGAAAGGAACATCAGCTAACCTAATTCCGGCAAGCGACTTGAACATGAACAAAAAACCAAGGATTGAAACCTGCAAATCAAGAAAATAACAACAGCAATAAATTCACACGATGAAATTGAAAACCTAAACAGTTAAAAAAAAGGAAATGAAAAGAAAATTGAATACGTGTTTTCTTCAAGGAAACAAGAGTTGGCGATTTGGCTGGATTCCAGAGAAGAGTTGAAGGAAAATCGGAATGAAAGGGAGTAGCGGAGTGAGAAAGTGACGAAGGAAGCCGTGCGAGGAGAGTGGTTTATGCGGATGAATCGAGAAAAGGAGTATCAGAAGGGGCGAAACGGTGGCGTTGACTGGAAGAGTCGCGAGCAAAGGAAAGCGCGAGGAAAAGGAGAAAGCGGAATGAGATGGAGAAGCGCATCGGAGAGGGAAGAAGGGAGGGAGGGAGAGAGATGAAGGGGAAACGGCGCCGTATGGAGTTTGGGGACGATGACGGACGTCACAATCAGATAAAGGCTGTCATGCACACTTCCGTTGCTTCCTTGCGGTGTTACCTTGCAGTATCCTTTCCCTTTTCTTTCTTTTTTTTTATTCTTTCCCTTTTGCTTCTTCGAAAATGATGACAAGGGAAAGGTACAGAAGGAAGAAGTAGGAAGTAACTCTCTTTGTTTTGTTTTTTTTTTTTGTAAGAGAATCAAATTAAGACTCGGATTAAATAAGTTTTATACTTTTAGGATAATAACTTTTTTAAATTAAATAATTTGGTTGAAACTCTAGAAAATAATATTTATTTGTGTTATTTTTACTGATAACTTTTTTAATTGATATGGAATATTTTAATTTTCTTTTATCATTTCATTTATTTTTTTATTATAGAAATTAGCAGAAATAGAGGCCATGTGTATCCACCATTTTTAAGTTGGATGAGTTGAAGTTGAAAAGAAAAAATAAAATGCAAATGCAAAAGAAAAATGTTGAATTGATTAATCAATTTATTCTTTTATTTTCTATAGTTTGGTCTTCTCTTCTTCTTTGGACTTTTTCTCTTCTTCTTTCGTAGATGGTTTTAGGATCGGAGAGTGTGATGGAATTCATACTAAGGTTGTGATTCATTTGATGGTAAATGCAAGAGAATGATGGTTTTACCAAGGAACGAAGTTGCTTAAAGTGGAGTGGAGCAAGGAAGAGAGTGACTGGAAATAGATGTTATTTTATTTTATCTGTGAGATTCGGTGCTCTTTCATTTTTTCTTCTTCTTTTTCCCAAAAAAAACCTCTATCATAAAGGTTGTGGCTTAGGCCTTAAAACAAGAAGTTAAGAAAAAAGTGAGGGTTAGTTTGCATATAAAAATTGTCCCTTAACATTAATTTTAAAAATTAAAAAATAATTTTATTTTTAAGTGATTCATATGAAATGACGAAATGTTTTTCTCATAATTTTAGACTTTAAGTTTTCTAACCTGCAACCTCATCACGATGTGTTATTAGCATGTTATTTACATACAACAACAGGCGAACTCACTATTTTTCTACCTTTTTATGACATATGAGTTATGAGAACTTTTGTCATGTCCATGAGATATAATGAACTTATCAAACCTCATATATCACTATATAGGAAATTGTTTTAAGTTCGTGCGATGACTTCTTCAAATTACACACCTAATCCTTCTTACACACCATTGTATTCAACACCCTCTTTCTTAATATAGCTCTTGCCTACCGATCAAGCCTTGAATTGGACACATTCTATTGTAGACTTGTCTCTAGATGTTCTACCATTAGACACCCGTTTTATGTAAAAGCTTTATCAAACAACTAGATTCATGACAATTTTAAAGAAAATACTCTTAAAAATATTGAATGACATCATGAAAGGAGTGAATAACAATATCATTGGTTGAATGATTAGAAAAGTCAAACCAACAAAATTCTCAACCTAGTACAAAAGTGATGAAGAAAGAGTTGGGGTGTAGGATCAATATGAAGCATATTGCATGTAATGCAAAAAGCTTATAGAGATGTTTAATTACTTGTAGAAATTGAATTACATCATGTTTAAGATGTGGAGTGCCCCATGGTAAACTCTTCAAATGGAAACCAAACATGAAAATTTATGATCAAATAATCATACATGTAAGAGGAATCCATGGATGAATCTTCTCAACTGCAACAGATGTTATTTATGGCACAATAATGATGTGTCGACATTATACCATCCTCACTTGTGCTTTCTATCATGCATATACTCTCTTAAAAGCCACCAATACAAATGACAATTGATACTTCATTAAATACTTTTTCATATTCAATTTTGCCCACTCATAACCAATTTGTATTCTTATATAAGACATTTTTTACTTTGTCTTTGGCTAACACATTGATCTAATCACTATCATGATCATCTTCTGGTGACGAAGCCTTCATTGAATCACTATCAAAACCAACATAGCTGGTAGATTTGATGATATCCTCTTAGTGTGTGGTGGCTTGACAGTGAAGATGGTCCTCCATCATCTTTAATGAAAACCCTTCTGTTAATATTTAATACTGGAATGAGCTAAATAATGCCCTTAGGAGACGTCATGTTCCCTCTTACTATGAAAGGGGGTTGATGTATCAACTTCAAAGACTCTGACAGAGAGATCTAATTGTAAAGGAATATAGGCAAAAAATGAAAATACTTAGCTTGAGGGCTCATGTCAAGGGAAAACCTAAGGTTACCGTTGCTAGATTTAATAGTGGCCTAAACCTTGAAATCTAAGATAGGGTTGAACTTTTTCCTTTTAATTACTAAAAATTGGAGGACTTGGTTCGACTATGTGTTAGGGTAGAATAACAACTTAAGATAATGACTACTTCTAGGGAAGGAAACATTATCTTAACACATCCTATTTCAAAAGAGAGTTTAAGATGGAGGGTTACTCCTTCAAATCCAAGTCACAAGAGAAAGATAAGGAAAGAAGAATAGCAAAGAAAAGTATAAATTTACAATGTTATATAAATTAAAAAATGGAACTTAATCGAATTGTAATAGACGAGGATAAATTAACTTTTATACATGGTTGTTTAGTGTAAAATTTGATTACATGAAATATTTAGTTCAATTATACCATGAACTTAAATTCTAAGAATTATGGAATTTACCTTTTATTTTTAATAAAAAAAAATTGTTCTTTTAAAAATAGTTTAGATGGTATTTTTAACAATATTATAAGATGATTTAGATATTGTTTCTGAAAAAATAAAAATAAAAATTGATAATTTATAAAATTATTATATTTACGCTTTTTATTATTTTAGCATGTTATATTATAAGGTGTAATTATATAGTCAATTCTTGCTCAATGTTTATATATATATATATATATATATATATATATATGTTGATTTTGGCTTAATCTCAAGTTCCACATTGGTGGGTTCATTGTTTAGGAAGGAGGTTTGAGGGTTATAAATTAAACGCTCCTCCTTCACTGTTATATATCCCAATTTGTAATATCTTCTCCCATAATAATAAAAGTGAACTGTTTTTGCTGTGCTCGGAGATTAGGCTAAATTGGCCAAACTCCGTTAACAATTTTCTGGTGTGTTTTTTCCTCTTTATCTCTTTTATTATTCCGCTTTATTTATTCAATATTATTTGTCGGGTAGCTCTGTTAGGGTTTTGTTTTAGTGGGAAAATTACC